>Ga0256404_1003618_pt1 | contig 30843 bp, 27 predicted proteins | sample RumenRJG_01DNA_FD_185990 | JGI IMG/M metagenome (GOLD analysis project Ga0256404, IMG submission 185990) | Bovine rumen microbial communities from Lethbridge, Alberta, Canada - RJG_01 | ecosystem: Host-associated > Mammals > Digestive system > Stomach > Rumen | place: Canada: Alberta | collected...
CTATGACCAAGCTGCGCACATCTTCGATGTGCTTGCATGGTCTTTAACACAAAGTCGGGTCTACGACCCGCCTAGCGTCTTCGACGCAATTAGCTGAAACATATACGTTCTATCAATTACGGACAACAATTTTAATTCCGCCAACGGGTTATTTAGTTTTTAGAATTTAGTTGACTAAAGCAATCAAATGATGAAACGAATGATGATGCTAGTCACGTTGTTGGCAGTGTTGCTGACCTCGTGTGACCCACAGAAGAACCAAAACAAGACCGAGAACAACTATGAGGTGCCTGACATTGCCGACATTGCCATGTATCAGGTGAATCCTCGCGTATTTGCCCCCGAGAAGTCGCTCAATGCCGTTGCGGCGCGCATCGACTCGATTCAGGCGCTGGGCGTGAACATGATTTGGGTGATGCCCATCTACCCCATCGGCATCGAGAAAGGCAAGAACTCGCCCTACTGCATCAGCGACTACAAGGCCATTGCCCCCGAGTTTGGCACCATCGACGAGTTCAAGAATCTGGTGAAGGTGTGTCATGAGCACGGCATGGGCATCATCCTGGACTGGGTGGCCAACCACACCGCATGGGATCACCCCTGGGTCAAGGAGCATCCCGACTGGTACACGCATGACGAGAAGACCGACACCATCATCTCGCCTGCGGGATTCGACTGGTATGATGTGGCCGACCTGAACTATGACAACGCCGAGATGCGCAAGGCGATGATCGACGCGATGCGCTTCTGGATTGTGGACTGTGGCATCGACGGATTTCGCTGCGATGTGGCCGATGGTGTGCCCGCCGACTTCTGGAAAGAGGCCATCGAGACACTGCGCAAAGATGCCGGCCGCCGCATCGTCATGCTGGCCGAGGGCAAGCAGGTGGACAACTTCACCGTCGGCGGATTTGACATGAACTATGGCTGGGACTACAAGGATGTGCTCGTCAAGGTGTTCAACCAGGGCCAACCTGCCTCGGACCTGATTGCCGCCGACTCGGCCGAGTACGCCCAACTGCCCGAGGGCAAGGTGAAGTTGCGCTTCACCACCAACCATGACCACTCGACCGAGGTGACACCCGTCAAGGAGTTCACCAACGCCCGTGGCTCGATGGCAGCCTACGTGGCCAGCATCTTCCCGCACGGTGGCGCGCTCATCTACGGTTCGCAAGAGGTGGGCTATGAAAATCCCATCAACTTCTTCAAGTATGTGCCCGTCGACTGGACCGCAAACGCTGCATTGTATCAAGAGTATCAGCACCTGCTCAAACTCTACAATGAGCGTCCTGCCCTGCGCAAAGGCCAGATGACAGCCTGGCCCGATAAGGACATCCTGCTGTTTGAGAAGTCGGATGACCTGGGGAAATATCTGGTTGCAGTCAATGTGCGCAACGAGGCACATGAGGTGGCTTTGCCCGAAGATTGGAAGGAAGCCATCACGGTCAACACTGCCGATGGGTCGGACATGGAATTGGCCGAAAAACTGTCGCTCAAGCCCTTTGAGTACCTGATTATTCAAGCCAAGTAAGAAGACAAGCACCTATAAAAGACCCAGCCCTTGGAGCTATTCTCCAAGGGCTGGGTCTTTTAGTTTGGTCATGTCGATATCACCAGATGTCGCATGGGGTGTCCCGCCCATGTGGTGTCGTCAACCCATGTAAATCCCAACTGGCCATAAAGCCTCTCGGCATCGCGATTGTCCTTGTCGACCAGCAAGCCGGCAAGAGGGATTCCCAACGAGCGTGCCCGTTCAATGCCCGCGCTGAGCAGCGCTGTGGCCACGCCACGGTGCCGACACTCGGGCTTGACGGCCATGCTGTCGAGATAGAGTTCACCTGGCCTAGTCTCATCGTCCATGCCGGTGAAATCGCGGTCAAGATAACGCTTGGCGCAATCGACGAAGGCCTCACGCAGCTGGTGCAACAATGCTCCATCGTAACAGGTGAGGCTGCCCGCCAGCTTACCGTCGAGCATGGCGACAAGTGTGTTGCGATAGCTGTACTGACTGTGCTCCATTTCGACCAGATGAGTCATCATGCGATAGAAATCGTCCAGTGTGTGCCGTGGCCCACAGAAGTGGCGACAGCAATCATCGCTCATGGCCATCATGATGAGGCGCGCGATGTGCGGTGCCTGGCTCCGCACGGCAGGCATGATGTGCAGACTGTCCACAGCTCGATTACTCGACGGGTTTGAGTTGGTCGATGGCATTGCCCAGTGTCGATGTGATTTCGTCCTCGTCGTCGAGCATGTCGTCGTAGGCCTGCGCGGGCTTGATGGAACAGAGCACCTTGAGCAGTGCCTGCGCCGCATGCCCCTTGCTGTCGACCGGCAGGAATTGTCCCTTGCCATTGAAGTGGTCGGTCATGCCGTAGGTGAACGTTCCGCCCTGAGTGACTTGCGGATTGATATAAAACCCGATGTTGCAGTTTTCAAAGACGTTGCGCACAGCCTCGAGGTCATAGGCATATCCTTCGGTCTGCTCATAGTCCAGCATCTTGAGATAGAGTATTCGGTCGATGACTCCGAGTTTAATCATCTTGTTCTCATACTGGTAGATATACTCTCCGTCGTAGATTTCTGGCGCTTGCCCCATCGATGTTGCAAACGTGCTGATCTGGTTCAGAATCATGTCGGGGTTGGTGGTTTTGGCCGCGATCACGGCATTCCACTCGCCCTCGAGGTGTGGGTCTCGTGCCAGGCCGACAGCAATGGGGCCGTCGATGCTGGCCAAGATGGCCTCAAGGTCGATCCGTCCGATGAAAGGCAGCCGCTTGAACATGCCCACCAATTGCTGAATCTGCTGCAGCTTGACAAAGTTGGTTCCCTTGACGCTCATGGTGATGATGTAGTCCATCGAGTTGGGAATTGCTTTGAGAAATGCCGCATCGGCGTCGGTCATAGTGTTGTTTAGCAGCTGGTTGTAGTCGCTGTTCTCGTCTGCGATGATGTGTGTTGTCAGTTCAGCCTTGTCTTCGTTGAGGCTGATGTGGCACTCGTAGGCCTTGATGTCGCTCTCGGTGAAGATTTCAACCAGTGGCAACTTCTGCGCAATCTCGCGATAGGTCTTGTTTCGGCGCAAGACCAGTTTCAGCGCGTCTTGCATCAGGTAGGCATTGATGTCGCCGTCGGCATTGATGATGTCTTTGACCTGCTTGTTGTCGAGGATGCTCTGCCGCTGTTTTGACAGGATGTTCCGAGCCTGCCCTGCGACCTTGCTGACCTCCATGGGTTTGTTGACCGTGCCGATGAGCAGGACTTTGTCGTTGATGACATAGATGTTGTCCTCGCGATAGATGCAGTCGATGCCCTCGACCTTGCTGAAGTCGGCCCCTGTTCGCCGCTCGATGGTCTTGCGTGCCGCCTGCTCGTCGCTCAAGGCCACCAGCACTACTGTGCCAAACGTCTTGTTGGTGAAGAAAGCAAACGCCTTGCTGTCGGTGTCGATTCCCAAATAGGGCAGGTCGGTGACCACGGTGCAGATGGTCTGTGCATCATTCTGGTCGATGATGTCCTGCACTTCCTGCGGCACGACCAGCTTTCCGTTGTCATTGATGCCTGTCTTGTTGAGTATCTCAGGCATATTGATGCTGACCACTCCCAGCGCGTCGGCCGGTATCATTTTCTCAAGGTTGTCATTGACACTGCTGCACGATGCCAAGATGAGCAGTGCAGCGACGAAAGTTATAACTCCAGATGACTTCATCATCATTTAAAAAATATAGTTGTAGAAAAACGATGCAAAATTAGTAAATAAATGAGACTTGCCGACGATGTGTCAAGAATATTTTTATTGCCACATCCGGTAGTTTGCCAAAAAGTTATTAACAAGGTTGCATTTTTTAAGCAGAAAAGTGTTCGTTTTTGAAGATTATTATCTACATTTGTTCCGCAAAAACGAACCAATAAACAATCAAACTGTCGCATGAACGATATTTCTGACCTGCTGCGTGAGTTGCTCGACCGCTACAGCAACACGAGCGACCTGGATCGCGAATTTCGTCGCATGCTTCGTGACGACGCGACCCTTAAAGAAGACTATGAGATGTGGTGTGATGAGCGAGGCTACAAGCCCTCGACCGGCTATCGCGACTATATCGACGAGATAGTCGAATCGCAAGACTCCATCTGGGACACTTATCACGAATTTGGCAACAACATATAGAAAAACCGCCACAATGCATATTGCATTGCACAATGAGCGAGCCATCAGGCTGACACCCTCCCCACCCCTTTCTGAATGTAGAGAGGCAGCTATACCCGTCGGCTCACAGTAGGGACGACACGCCTGCTGCTGATGCTCAACTTAGTGCCGGGAACTGCTCAACTCAGATGGGAGCAGCCTTAGTTTAGTAAGGGGAGCAAAACCTTCCAAACCCCACTCTACCCCACTTTCTTCCCTTTGTCCTTCGGGCATCGCCCCCTCGGGCAAGGGCAAAGCAAGGTGAGGAGAGTTGAATCGAAACGAGAAATAAGAAACTCGTGAATCGTGACATAAAACTCGAAAGCAAAATGACATATCGACGTTTCATCGCCGAGTGGGAGCCGCAGACCAGCGTGCTCATCGCTTGGCCCCATAACGACACCGACTGGGCACCGATGCTGCCCAGCGTAACCGCTTGTTACCGCCAGCTGGCTGGTGCCATCGCCAGTGATGAGCACCTGATTGTCGTCGCTCCTGATGCCGACATGGTGAAGCAATCGCTGCAAGGCCTCGACTCATCGCGTGTTTCGATAGTCGAGGTCACGACCAACGACACCTGGGCCCGCGACTTCGGGCCGCTGTCGGTGGAGGTCGACGGCGCCCCCACCCTGCTTGACTTCACGTTCAACGCCTGGGGCATGAAATTTGCTGCAGACAAGGACAACTTGGTCACGTCGCGGCTGATTTGGCACGGGGCCCTTAGCCTGCCAGCCGAGAATCATCGCGACATGGTGCTGGAGGGTGGCTCGGTCGAGACTGATGGCCGTGGCACACTGCTCACCACCAGTGCTTGCCTGCTTTCGCCCAACCGCAATGCCCACTGGAGCCGGGCGCAGATTGAGCGCGAGCTGAAACAGCGTCTGGGCGTGCAGAAGGTGTTGTGGCTCGACCACGGCGCAGTGCCCGGCGATGACACCGACAGCCACATTGACACCCTGGCTCGCATGGCTCCCGCCGGCACCATCGTCCACACCACCGCGTTGCCTGATAGCGAGGAGTATCGCGAGACGCAACTGATGATTGAGCAGCTGCACACATTCAGCAATGCCGACGGAGTGCCCTATCGTCTGGTGGCCCTTCCGGCGCCCTACCCCATTCTGGATGCCGATGGCAACCGTCTGCCCGCCACATACGCCAACTATCTGGTCACCAACCGCCTTGTGCTGGTGCCGACCTACGGCCAGCCCGAAAACGACCGCCGTGCCATCGAGGTGTTGTCACATGTGTTCAGGGGGCGGAAAGTGCAGGGCATCGACTGCCGCGCGCTCATCGAGCAACATGGTTCGCTGCATTGCGCCACCATGCAGCTGCATAATTAACTATTTGTTAAGAAGTCACTTACTCTTAGCCATAACATAAACAAATCACTATGAAGATAGGAATCATCCAACAGAACAACACATCAGACATCGCAAACAATCGAAAGAGACTAATTGATAAAATACACAGTTTGGCAGCAAATGGCGCTCAACTCGTGGTGCTGCAAGAATTGCACGACTCGCTCTACTTCTGCCAGATGGAGAGTGTCGACAATTTTGACCTGGCCGTGCCTATTCCTGGTGATGTTACCGAGGCATACTCGAACGTTGCACGAGAGTGCGGCATTGTGCTGGTGACGTCGCTGTTTGAGCGCCGCGCCCCAGGCCTCTATCACAACACGGCCGTGGTGTTTGACACCGACGGCTCGCTGGCAGGCCGCTACCGCAAGATGCACATCCCCGATGACCCTGCCTACTACGAGAAATTCTATTTCACCCCGGGCGATCTGGGGTTTGAGCCCATCGAGACCTCGCTGGGCCGACTGGGTGTGCTGGTGTGCTGGGACCAGTGGTATCCCGAGGCGGCTCGCCTGATGGCACTGCGCGGTGCCGAGCTGCTCATCTACCCGACCGCTATCGGTTTTGAGAGCAGTGACATCGAGGCCGAGCAGCTGCGACAGCGCGAGGCTTGGATGACCGTGCAGCGCGGCCATGCCGTTGCCAATGGCCTGCCGGTGGTGACCGTCAACCGCGTGGGGCATGAGCCCGACCCTTCGGGCCAGACTCGCGGCATCCAGTTTTGGGGCAGTAGTTTTGTGGCCGGCCCACAGGGTGAATTGCTCTACACCGCTCCAACCGACCGTGAGGTCGAGCAGATTGTTGAAGTCGACCTGCGCCGCAGCGAGCAAGTGAGACGCTGGTGGCCATTCTTGCGCGACCGCCGCATCGACCACTATGGTGGCATCACCCGGCGATTTTTAGACTAAGCCAGAACAAAATGAGAATTATCATCAAATATGTGACCATGCTGGTTGTGGTCGCAACGCTGGCAGGGTGCCGCACAGGCGGCACGTCATCGACAGCGATTGCCCTGCCCCAAGCCCCCGACTACAGCGACTCCACACAATGGTATATCACTGATCGCCAGGCCCCGGCCGATGTGTTCTATGTCATCTCGACCGAGACCGGTGACTATCAGCTGGCCGATGGCACGATTTGCCACCATGCTGACACCTACCGCGACAGCACCCGCCTGCCCATGCATGGCGAGATGCTGGGTGTGGACACCTTGCTCAGCGGCAAACTGAATTATTACTCGCCCTACTACCGTCAGTGCTCGCTACACTCGTTTGAGAACGACAGTATCTCGGCAGCTTGTTTTCCGGTTGCGCTAGCAGATGCACACCGCGCTTTCAACTACTATCTCAAGCACTTGAATGGCGGCCGCCCATTTGTGTTGGCCGGCTTTAGCCAGGGCGCCCGCATCATCCTCGATCTGCTGCGGGAGATGGACGATGAGACGTTTGGGCGCATGATTGCCGCATACGCCATCGGGTGCAGCATCACGCCCGAGATGCTGCATGACAATCCTCGCATTGTGGCAGCCCAGCGCGCCGACGACACCGGCGTGACGATTTGCTACAACTCGGTGCACGACATCAATTGTGCCATCATGGGCAGCGGCAATGCCATCGCCATCAATCCCATCAACTGGCGCACCGATGGCCAGCCGGCCAGACTGGTGACCGAGCCATCGCCGCTACGGCCTGTCGATGAGCAGCAATGCGACACACTGAGCGTGCGTCTCGACCCAGCCACGCGGCTGCTGCTCGTCGATGGCTATAGTGCGACAGACTATGTGCTGCCCCTCATCGGCAAAGAGGGCTGCTATCATTCACGCGAGATCTGGCTCTATCGGCATCAGCTGCGCGACAACATTGCCCTGCGCGCGCGGCAGTTCACTCACGGCGACCGATAAAGTCTTTCAAATTGGGAACTATATTCCTGTTGTTCCGTAATAACACTCAACCCCTCCCCTCCCTGGGGAGGGGAAAGAGGAATCGTTGAGCTGTTACGAGGGGACAACAGGTAAATTGTTCCTGTTTTATAAACTGGACGACAAGTGGTCAGGCATGTAGGATTTTATAGATGAGTTCGCGCAACAAGGCGTAGCTGTCTTGTTGTGATCCAGTTCCCTTGCTCTTGACATCAAAGTCTCTCAGATAACCGATGATGTTGACACAAGCCTGAGTGCTGTAGTTGTTGGCCCCTTCTTGAAACTTTCCGAGTCGCCATGGCGACTTGGCCCCCGTAGCCTCCATGAGCGATGCCTGCGACTTGTCGCGTGTAGCCCTGACAATTAGCACATTGGAGAAGAAGGAGAAGAGCACGCCTGTTGTGACTACAGTGGGGTTGTTTTTTGGGTTTTTCTCAAAGTAGTCGATAATGCGATAGGCCTTCAAAGCATCGCGCCTCCGCAGTGCGTCCTCGAGTTCAAAGTTGTTATAGTCCTTGCTGATGCCGATGTTGCGCTCGATGAGCTCGGGTGTGATGCCTTGTTTGCTGTCCTGCACCAGTATGCACAGTTTGTCGAGTTCGCCAAACATTCTGCTCAGGTCATTTCCGATAAACTCGCTTAGCATTGCCACCGACTTGTTGTCAATCTTGACATTCATGGCCGTGCAGTAGCTGTTGATGACCCCCATCAGATCTCTGCCTTCTCTGACTTTGGCCGACTCAAAGACAATGCCCGTCTGCTCCTTTGCCATCATGTCGGTGAATGGCTTGCATGACATTTTCCCTCCCTTGTAGCAGATGACCAGAATGGTTGACTTCAGTGGTTTTTGTGCATAAAACTTAAACATCTCCAAGTCGTCTTTATGACCTGGCTGCTTGGTGATGAGCTGCGCCTCTCGCAGCACAACCACTCTGTGCTGTGCAAACGCCGGGAACTGCTTGCATGTGTCGATGACATCGGGCACCGAGGCATCGTTTCCGTAGAAGACGGTGAGATTGAAGTCTCGCTCGTCTTCTGTGAGTGCCTGGTTGACAATCAGTTCGCTGAGTCTGTCGATATAGTAGGGTTCTTCGCCATGCAAGACATAGATGCTGCGAAATCGTCCCTGTTTTATCTCGTTCTGGAGGCTAAAAAACGTTGCTGTTTGTTTTTTCTCGGCCATTTTTATTATCTTTGCAATCTGGAATGCAAAGTTACAAATTTTATGCCACTCAACCTGCCTGAATGTCGGCTAAATATCAAAAAAAACAACAACCGTCTGATTGTCTTTGACATTCTGCGCAAGCGTTTTGTCGCACTGACGCCCGAGGAATGGGTCCGTCAGCACTTTGTGCACTACCTGATCGATCACAAAGGTTTTCCTGCCGCGCTGATGGGGAACGAGGTGTCGCTGCTGCAGAATGGCATCAAGCGCCGTTGCGACACGCTGGTGGCCGACCGCCAGGGTCATCCGCTGGTCATTGTTGAGTACAAGGCACCCGAGATTGAGATCACACAACAAGTGTTTGACCAGATTGTTCGCTACAACATGGTGTTGCGTGCGCGCTACCTGATGGTGAGCAACGGCATGACGCACTATTGCTGCCAAATCGACTACGACAACAACACCTATGCTTTCCTGACCGACATCCCCCGATATGAAGACATTGTGGCCGAATGAGATCTGATTTGCTGTACGAAGCAAGGAGTTAAAGAGTTAAATTTCGCAAGTCAGTCCCCCCCTCTAAATTGAGTGTTCCCCCTCTAAGTTGAGCAGCTCCCCCTCTTCTTGGTTGTTATCTATCGTCTTCCTCCGGGCGCTAGGACACTGCATGATACCATGCCAGCTCATGGTAGTAGGTCTCGTTGACACCTAGCGATGAGCCCTGGGGCGCATGTCGGCAGGCCGCAGAAGTGGGCAGGTCGAAGACCAGCACGCCCCCCGACGGGGGGCGAACTGACTTTAGCCCCACGTCGTACTCGTCGAAGACGTGTGCGACGTGGGGTGAATGACGCTTCACTTTGTTGGTCCTCGAAGAGGGCCAACATCGTCCTGTGGTCACTGTGGGGGTAGATGATGGTGTTGTTGGCCCTCTTCGAGGACCGGAGTTGCTCTTGGTGCTATGCCCCACGTCGCGCAAGTCTTCGACCAGCGTCGACGTGGGGTTGGCCTAGTTCGACCCCCGTCGGGGGTCGCGCTGGTCTTCGACCAGCATTCCACAATTATAACACAGTTTTGGAGGGGAGGGAATCTTAGGAGGGGAGCGCACGGCCCCTCCTCACCTCACAAAAAACGGGCACGCGAAACACGTGTGTCTCGCGTGCCCATTGCAGATGTCCCTGCACTAGTAGTTGCGGGCGAAGATGACGCGGCGGTGGCTGGGCTTGCCCGTGTAGATGCACTTGCCTTCTTCGGGCTCGCTGTCCATGGGGATGCAACGAATGGTCGCCTTGGTCTCTTCCTTGATTTTCTCCTCGGTCTCGGTAGTTCCGTCCCAATGTGCGAGCAGGAAACCACCCTTCTCGATTTGCTCCTTAAACTCGTCCCAGGTGTCGACCTTGTAGGTCATGCTCAGACGCTGGTTGAGTGCCTTGTCGTAGATGTTCTGCTGAATCTGCTCAAGCAGGTCCTTGACATACTGCTCGATGCCCTCGAGCGGCGCACTGTGCTTCTCGAGTGTGTCGCGGCGCATGACTTCGACCGTGCCCTGCTCGATGTCGCGGGGGCCCAGCACCAGACGCACGGGCACGCCCTTGAGCTCGTAGTCGGCAAACTTGAAGCCCGGGCGCTTGTTGTCGGCGTTGTCATACTTGACCGACACGCCCAGTGCGCGCAGGCGATCGACGATGGGTGCCACCACTTGGTCGATGCCTTGCAGCTGCTCGGCGTTTTTGTAGATGGGGACGATGACCACCTGGATGGGTGCCAGATGCGGTGGCAGCACCAGTCCGTTGTCGTCGCTGTGCGTCATGATGAGTGCGCCCATGAGTCGTGTCGACACGCCCCATGATGTAGCCCAGACATACTCCAGCTGGTTCTCCTTGTTGATAAACTTGACGTCGAACGCCTTTGCAAAGTTCTGTCCCAAGAAGTGCGACGTGCCGCTCTGCAGGGCCTTTCCGTCCTGCATCATTGCCTCGATGGTGTAGGTTTCGATAGCTCCGGCAAATCGCTCGTTGGCCGTCTTGACACCCTTGACCACCGGCAACGCCATGTATCGCTCGGCAAAGTCGGCATAGACATTGAGCATCTCGATGGCCTTGGCTTGTGCCTCGTCGCAGGTGGCGTGAGCGGTGTGTCCCTCCTGCCAGAGGAACTCGGCTGTGCGCAGAAACAGGCGCGTGCGCATCTCCCATCGCATGACGTTGCACCACTGGTTGCACAACAGGGGCAGGTCGCGATAGGAGCTGATCCAGTTGCGATAGGTGTTCCAGATGATGGTCTCGCTGGTTGGGCGGATAATGAGTTCCTCCTCGAGTCGCGCTGCCGGGTCGACGACCACCCCCTTGCCATTGGGGTCGTTCATCAGTCGGTGATGTGTCACCACGGCGCACTCCTTTGCAAATCCCTCGACGTGCTCAGCCTCACGGCTGAGGAATGATTTGGGAATCAACAGGGGGAAATAGGCATTCTGCACTCCGGTTGCCTTGAACATGTCGTCAAGGCATCGCTGCATCTTCTCCCAGATGGCATAGCCGTATGGCTTGATGACCATGCAGCCACGCACCGCCGACTGCTCGGCGAGGTCGGCCTTCACCACAAGTTCGTTGTACCACTGAGAATAGTTCTCAGCGCGTTTTGTTAAGTCTTTTAATTCTTTAGCCATTATATTTTTGGGTTTCGAGTTTCGAGTTTAGTCGGGATTTCTCCATCACTTTGAGCGCAGCTTGATGTTGATGCGTCCCTTCTTGGCCTGTGCAATCATCACCTCCTCAGGCACGAGAAATATTTCGAGCCTGCGGTTGCGCTTGCGGTTGTCCATCGAGTTGTTGTCGACCAGCGGGTCGGTGTCGGCCAGTGCGTAAGGCACCACAAAGTCAACGCTTGCGTTCTCGTCGATCCAGTCAAAGACGGCGTTGACGCGAGCGCGTGTGAGGTTCTCGGTATACTTTTTGCTGCCGGTGTTGTCGCTGTGCATGACCAGCAGCATCTTGTAGAATCCTGGGTTCTCGAGATAGGTGAGCAGCGGCCGCAACGACACCATTCCCAGTCTGGACAGTGTGGTGTCGTTGGGTGCGAACAGCTGTCCTGCAGGCAGTGTGATGACGATCACCTCGTTGTCTCGCATGAGCTCGACATCATAGTTCTGCTTCTTGAGCTTGACGGCGACCTCATACTGATAGTCCTGAATCCTGAGCGCCTGCTTGTCGTTGTCGATCTCTGGTGTCTCAAGGTTGTCATCGAGCGAGAGGTCATAGATGTCAACCTTTTTCTTTTTGGCCTCCAATTGCACCGGCACGACCAGGCATGCCACCAGGAGCAGGAGGAGTATGTGAATCTTCTTCATAATTCTCGGTTGTTAATTGTCAAGAGTCCTTCGGGCAGGTCCATGTCGATAATGCGTTCGTCGAGTTGCATGGCCACAATCAGGTCATCGACAGCCGGCACGGTGACCGTCGGTCCGTCGTGGGTCTCCACGACAAACAGCACATTGTCGGTTGCGTCGTCGATGTCCACGATTTGTCCGACCGGGATGCCGTTGTCGGTCAGTGTGAAACCGATGAAATAGTCCAGCGGCAGCTCGTCGCTGTCTTCATCGACCTCTTGCGCCAGCTCATCGTAGTCGCGTTTGAGCGCAAAGATGTCCTTGCCGACGAGCTTTGCCACCTCATCGTCAGATTTCATCCCGTCGATGGTGAGCAAGACGGCTGCCACCCCTTTGGGCCGGCATGCGCCGACAAAGAATGGCACATAGATGCCGTCCATGTCGCACACCAGGCACGACAGACTCGGCACCAGGCTTGTGTCAATGAGCATGGTGGCATTGACCTCGCCCCCCACGCCATGCGCCTTGTTGAAGTGGCCCACCTCGATGAGTTGGTCTCGCGTGATCATTTTTTCTTCTTCTTTTTGCCCGTGGGCTGCGGCTGTGCCAGCACCTGATAGTCATGCAGCTTGTGGGTCGCTGTGTCCAGTCGTATGACTCCCTTGCTGTAATGATAGAGGTCGTTGAAGATTTTCCGGTCTTCGACATCCTCGTTGTTGATTTGATAGATGAGTTTCTTCATGTGGTTGGCCAGCAGCATGACCAGCGCGTCACGCTCGTCGCCCTCGGGATACTGTGCCGCGCGCTCAATCATCCGCTCGATGATCTTTCCGTAGTGGCGGAACTTGATGCGGTCTAGCTGGTAGTGAATGGGCTGCGGCTTGTTCTCGAGGTTTTCCTCCTTGACGACCTCATAGGGGTAGTCGATATCGAGCTTGAAGTCGCTCATGATGGCCAGGTGGTCCCAGAACTTGTGTTCAAAGTCGGCCTCGCCGCGCAGCTCGGGAAACATGGTGATCATCGTGTCGACAATGGTCCTGGCGCAATGGTTGCGCTCATCACGGTCGGGGATGGTCAAGCAGTAGTCAACCATCTGCTGGATGTTCCTGCCATACTCTGGCAGGATGAGTTTCTTGAGTTGTGTATTGTAGAGTAGCATAACGTGTAAATTCTGTTATTGTCCGAGGACCTTGTTGCGCGGCACAGTTGCCTGAAACTCCTTTAGGTAGAGCGGTGTCGAGTAGGCCACGTCGGCAAAGTCGTGCTGTCGGAACGCGCGTTCGGCCAGTGCAATCATGTCGAGCGCCACGGGCTTGACACCGGCGATGAACTGTGCGTTGGGGTGCTTGATGATGCCGCGCGCCTTGTCGCTGCCGTTGCCCATGAAGACGACTTTGTGCTGGCTGAGCACGTCGAGATAGGCCTTCTCGCCGATGATGAGCGGCTGTGGCTCGACGACGGGCTGCAGGGCGGCGTCATAGACAGCAGTATACACCTCCATGCGCCGTGCATCGATCATGGGCGCATAGAGCACCTCGTCGTCGATGAAGTTGTTAAACATTGCGCTGACCACCAGCAGCTGCAGCGTGTTGACCGCAATCAGCGGCACGTCCAGTCCGAAAGCCAGCCCCTTGGCCTCGCTCAGCCCGATGCGCAGCCCAGTGTATGAGCCCGGACCGATGCTCACGGCCACGGCATCGATCTGCATCTGCCTCGAGCGCACATAGCGCAACACGTCCTGCACGTATGCGCTGAGCAGTGTGGCATGTGTGAGTCCGTCGTAATTCTCGTGATGCTCGAGCACCTGTCCGTCGGATGACAATGCCACCGAGCAGACCTGTGTCGAAGTCTCTATGTTCAAGATGTTAGCCATCTGATAAGCATTAAAACGTGCAAAGTTACAAAAAATTTGCTGGACGGGCTGCATTTCTCGCCTCTTTTATGATTTAGAAAGGTTTTGTGTGATTAATTTTTCATTTTTTAGCGGGTCGACAAGCGCCATGCCAAGAAAAAGTCGTAAATTTGTAGGTTTTAATACGACTCAAAAACTTTTATAGGATATGATACTATCAATGACTGGATTTGGCAAGGCTGTCAGGGTGGTTGACCACAAGAAGCTGACGGTCGAGGTCAAGTCGCTGAACAGCAAGCAGCTCGACACATCGGTGCGTCTGCCGCTGCCCTATCGTTCGGTCGAGCTGGACCTGCGCTCGCGCATCGCCCATGTGCTGCAGCGCGGCAAGGTCGACATCTTTGTCACCAGCGAGAACGCCGACGGCCTGTCGGCAGTGAGCGTCAACCTGGAGCTGCTCAAGTGCTACAAGCAGCAGATTGAGCAGATGTCGCGCGAGCTGGGTCTTCCCGAGCCCGCCGACTGGTATCAGACGTTGCTGCGCATGCCCGACGTGTTCAAGAACGACTCGGCGACCGACGATGTGGCCGAGGCCGAGCTCGCCGCGGTGGTCGAGGCCGCCGACGATGCCCTGTCGGCGCTCAACGAGTTCCGTCAGCAGGAGGGCCGCCGTCTGGAGCAGTTCTTTGAGGAGAAGATTGCCGCCATCCAACAAATCTTCGGCGAGGTCGACCAGTATGAGAGCAGCCGCGTCGAGCGCATCCGCAGCCGCATCATCGACAGCCTGTCGAAGCTCGACGGCATCGACTATGACAGCAACCGGCTGGAGCAGGAACTCATCTTTTATATTGAGAAGCTTGACATCACCGAGGAGAAGATACGCCTGCAGAACCACATCAACTACTTCCTGGAGACCCTGCACGCCAGCGAACCCGGCCAGGGCAAAAAGCTGGGGTTCATCACGCAGGAGATGGGCCGCGAGATCAACACCATGGGCAGCAAGGCCAACCAGGCCGAGCTGCAGCAGGTGGTGGTGCGCATGAAGGACCAGCTGGAGCAGATCAAGGAGCAGGTGCTGAACGTGCTGTAAGCCGGACGTTAGACCTTACTAGATGAAAGTCGAATGTCGAAAAGCAAAGCCCCTCAATAATCAATTTTAAATTTTTAAAAAGACAAGTGGAAGGAAAACTGATCATCATCTGTGCCCCGTCGGGGTCAGGCAAGTCGACCATCATCGGTCGCATCATCGACGACGAGCGGCTGCGGCTGGCCTTCTCGGTGTCGGCCACCACGCGTCCTCGCCGCGGCAGCGAGGTCGATGGCGTTGACTATTATTATCTGAGCGAGGAGGAGTTCAAACGCCGCATCCAGGCCGACGAGTTCGCCGAGTATCAGGAAGTGTATCCCGGCCGCTACTATGGCACACTCAAGAGCGAGATCGCGCGCATCAATGCCGACGGCCGCAACGTGGTGCTTGACATCGACGTGCTGGGCGGCATGAATGTTAAAAAGCTCTACGGCGACCATGCCCTGTCGATTTTCATCGCGCCGCCCAGCATCGCGGTGCTGCGCCAGCGGCTGGAGCGCCGTGGCACCGACAGCCCTGAGGACATCGAGCGCCGCATCGGCAAGGCCGAGTTTGAGCTGGGCTACAAGGACCGTTGCGACCATGTCGTGGTCAACGACGACCTGGAGACCGCCGTGCGCGAGGTGCATCACCTGGTTGACACCTTTGTCAACCCCAACAGCGAGGCCGAGTGATGAAGGTGGGCATCTTCGGGGGCTCGTTCAACCCCATCCACACGGGTCATGCCATCATCGCCAGCCACATCATGCGGCATGGAGTGCTCGACCAGTTGTGGCTGATGGTTTCGCCTCAGAACCCTCTCAAGCAGAGCCATGAGTTGGCCGACGAGGTCGACCGTCTGCGCATGACCGAGCTTGTTTCGCGTCACATCGAGGGGGTGATCACATCGGCATTCGAGTTTCAGTTGCCACGCCCCAGCTACACCATCGACACGCTCAACGCCCTGCAAGAGAAGTTTCCCCAACACGAGTTCCACCTGGTCATCGGAGCCGACAACTGGGCCGAATGGGAGCGGTGGCGCGCACATGACGAGATTGTTGAGCGATTTCACGTGCTGGTGTATCCCCGCCTGGGCCATGATGTAGTCATCCCCGCCGCCCTTGCCGACCGCGTCGCCCTGGTTGACGCCCCTGTCATTGAGATTTCGTCGACCGCCGTGCGCCGTCTCATTGCCGACGGGCAGCAAATCAAGTATTACGTTCCCGACGATGTGGAACGGTATATCATCAACAAGCAATTATATCAGCATCAAGACAATGACTGACAACGAGAGCAACAGTTTATCGCCCAACGAATTGGCCTTCATCGCACTGACCAACGAATATTGCCAGGTCATCGAGACAGCGCTCGACCACGACCGCGACCACTTTGTGAGCGCCATGGTCAAGTTGTTGCCACGCATCTACATCACCGCCAACGATTTGAGCCTGAACGCGATGACCGACTCCTATATTGAGCCGGCCCTGCGCGAGACGCAGTATGAGCAGGTGCGCAATGCCATCGCCCAAGTCATGGCCGAGGAGGATGTTTATCTTGAGGTGTTTCTCGACAACATGAAGTATAGCGACACCCCCATCACGGCCACCGTCTCTGAGAATCTGGCAGACCTCTACCAAGAGTTCTACAACCTGGTCCACGCCGTGCAGTATGCCAGCAGCGACGACCAGAGCGACATCTTGGGGCTGTGCTATGAGAATTTCACTGACTACTGGGGTCAGACGCTGTGCAACGTGATGCGCGCATTGCACACTATATATTATAATGTATCAATCAACAATTGACAGTTCTCACGCCGAGACTGATAAATTTGGCATCAAAAAAACATTAAGATATGAACAACAACCGCTACATTGACTCGCTGCTGCAGTTCATGGACGCCAGTCCGTGCAACTTCTGGGCAGTGGACACCATCAAGAAGATCCTGACCGCTAACGGATACACCGAGCGCTGCCTGTGCCAGAAACTGAATGCCCAGCCCGGCGACAAGTTTTTTGTCACCAAGAACGACTCGGCCATCTTTGCCGTGCGCGTGGGCAAGCAAAGCCCAGTCGAGACCGGCTTCAAGCTCATCGCCGCGCACAGCGACTCGCCGTGCTTCCGCATCAAGCCCAATGCCGAGATTGCCGGTGAGGGCGGCATCGTTCGCCTGAACACCGAGGTCTATGGCGGCCCCATCCTCTACACCTGGTTTGACCGTCCCCTGTCGATTGCGGGCCGCGTGATTTGCAAGGGCGATGACGCGCTGCATCCGGTGACTCGCCTGGTGCGCATCGCGCGCCCGCTGATGAGCATCTCGCATCTGGCCATCCACTTCAACCGCGCCGTCAACGAGGGCAACCCACTGTCGAAACAGACCGACATGCTGCCCATCATCGCCAAGCTCAACAACCGTCTGGAGGCCGAGAACATGCTGATCAAGCTGGTAGCCAACGAGCTGAGTGTCGACATCGACGACATCCTGGACTTCGACCTGATGCTCTATGACACCGAGCGGGCCTGCACCTTCGGCCTGCACAACGAGTTCATCTCGTGCGGCCGTCTCGACGACCTGAGCATGGCACATGCGGCCATCACCGCGCTGGTCGAGTCAACCGATGACGACGCCACCTGTGTTGCCGCCATCTTTGACAACGAGGAGACCGGCAGCGGCACCAAGCAGGGTGCCGGCTCGCCAGTGCTGAGCAACCTGCTGCACCGTTTGGTCGAGTCGCAGGGCGGCACGTTCGACGACTTCTCGCGCGCCATCGCCCGCACGTTCATGATCAGTGCCGACAACGCCCATGCCTTCCACCCCAACTATGCCGGCAAGTATGACCCGACCAACCATCCCGCACTGGGCGGCGGCCCGTGCATCAAGATCAACGCCAACTGCAAGTATATGAGCGACGCCCACTCGGCCGCCATCTTCAAGGCCCTGTGTCTCGAGGCCGGCCAGCCCTATCAGTACTTTGTCAACCACAGCGATGTTGCCGGCGGCTCGACGCTGGGCAACATCCTGACCAAGCAGATCGACATCGAGGGTGTGGACGTGGGCAACCCGTTGCTGGCGATGCACTCGGTGCGCGAGACCGCCTCGTGCGCCGACCACATTGCCATGATCGAGGTGATGAAACAGTTTTTCTCGTAAATTATCAATTATAAACCCCAATATTATGTTTGACCAAGAATTATTGAAACAAGTGACCGAGAAGGCTCAGTTGTGGCTGCGCGAGGGCTATGACGCCGCGACGCAGGCACAAGTGCGCGCCATGCTCGACAGTGAGGACAAGACCGACCTGGTCGAATCGTTCTACAAAGACCTGGAGTTTGGCACGGGTGGCCTGCGCGGCATCATGGGTGCCGGCAGCAACCGCATGAACATCTACACCGTGGGCAGCGCCACACAGGGGCTGGCAAACTACATGAAAGAGGCTTTCAAAGACCTGGAGCAGATCAAGGTGGTTGTGGGGCACGACGTGCGCAACAACAGCCGCCTGTTTGCCGAGACCGTGGCCAACATCTTCTCGGCCAACGGCATCAAGGTCTATCTGTTTGAGGGTCCCCGCCCCACCCCAGAGGTGTCCTACGCCATCCGCCTACTGGGTTGCCAGAGCGGCGTGAACATCACCGCCTCGCACAACCCCAAGGAGTATAACGGCTACAAGGCCTACTGGGACGACGGCGCGCAGGTGGTGTCGCCGCACGATGTGAACATCATCAAGCACGTCAACGCCATCGCCGACGTGAGCGAGATCAAGTTTGAGGGCAACCCGGCGCTGATCGAGATCATCGGCGAGGACATCGACGCGCAGTACATCGAGCAGATCCACACGCTGTCGCTCAGCCCCGAGGTCGACAAGAAGCACCACGACCTGAAGATTGTCTACACCCCCATCCATGGCGTGGGCCGCGACATCGTGCCGCGCTCGATCAAGCGCTGGGGCTTTGACAACATCATCCACATTCCCGAGCAGGATGTGATGAGTGGCGACTTCCCCACCGTGCCTCAGCCCAACCCCGAGATGCGCAGCGCCATGGAGATGGCCATCGCCAAGGCCACCGAGGTCGAGGCCGACATCGCGCTGGCCAGCGACCCCGACGCCGACCGCATCAGCGTGGTGTTCAAGAACAACAAGGGCGAGTATGACCTGGTGAACGGCAACCAGATTCAGCTCATCTTCCACTACTACCTCATCACCCGCAATGCCGAGTTGGGCCGTCTGGACCGCGACAACGACTATATCGTCAAGACCATTGTCACCAGCGAGACCATCGCCCGCATCGCCCGCGCACAGGGCATCAAGATGTATGACTGCTACACGGGCTTCAAGTGGATTGCCTCGGTCATGCGTGACCTCGAGGGCACGCCGGCCCGCTATCTGGGCGGCGGCGAGGAGAGCTACGGCTTCCTGCCCGAGGACTTCGTGCGCGACAAGGACTCGGTGTCGTCCATCCCGCTGATGTGCGAGATTGCCGCCTGGGCCAAGGAGCGCGGCCAGTCGATGAACGACATGCTCATCGAGCTGTATATGACCTACGGCTACTCGAAGGAGCGCGGCATCAGCGTGGTGCGTCCCGGCAAGAGCGGCGCCGACGAGATTGCCGCGATGATGGTCAACTTCCGCGAGCATCCACAGCAGCAGATTGCCGGCAGCCCCGTGGTGCTGATCAAGGACTTCCAGTTGCTGGAACAGCGCGACCTGCGCACCGGCCAGGTCACCCCCATCGACATGCCCGCGCGCAGCAACGTGCTGCAGTACTACACCGAGGACAACACCAAGGTGTCGATACGTCCCAGCGGCACCGAGCCCAAGATCAAGTTCTATATCGAGGTGCACGACAAGCTCGACAAGGCCGAGAACTACGACGCCAAGAACGAGTGGGCCGACCAGAAGATTGACCGCATCTGCCGCGACCTGGGCATCTAGGATAATTCATAATTTATAATTCATAATTATTCTCAGAATTCTCAGGATTCCCAGAATTCCCAGAATCCCCAGGATTCCCAGAATCCCCAGATAAAAACAATAACTTTAAAAATAAATCATGACTGAACAAATCAAAACATTGCGTGACTCGGCTGCCATGCGCTGGACAGCCCTGCTGCTGCTGGCTCTGGCCATGTTCTGCAGCTACATTTTCATGGACATCCTCTCGCCCATCAAAGACCTGATGCAGGAGACCCGCGGTTGGGACTCGACCGCCTTCGGCACTATGCAGGGCAGTGAGGTGTTCCTCAACGTGTTTGTCTTCTTCCTGATTTTTGCCGGCATCATCCTCGACAAGATGGGTGTGCGTTTCACCGCCGTTCTGTCGGGCGCTGTGATGCTTATCGGTGCAATCATCAAGTGGTATGCCGTGAGCGATGCCTTCATTGGCAGCGGCCTGGAGACTTGGTTCACCAACAACCTGAACTACATCCCTCTGTTCGACGAGCTGGGTGTGTCGCCCTTCTATCAGGGCATGCCTGCCAGCGCCAAAGTGGCGGCTTGCGGCTTCATGATCTTCGGCTGCGGCTGCGAGATGGCCGGCATCACTGTGTCGCGCGGTATCGTCAAGTGGTTCAAAGGCCGTGAGATGGCTCTGGCTATGGGCAGCGAGATGGCACTGGCCCGTCTGGGCGTTGCCACCTGCATGATTTTCTCGCCGTTCTTCGCCAAGTTGGGCGGTGAGGTGAGCGTGAGCCGCTCGGTAGCTTTCGGTGTGGTGCTGTTGTGCATCGCCCTGATCATGTTTGTGGTCTACTTCTTCATGGACAAGAAGCTCGACGCGCAGACTGGCGAGGCCGAGGAGAAAGACGACCCGTTCAAAGTCAGCGACATTGGCAAGATTCTGAGCGACAGTGGTTTCTGGATTGTCGCTCTGCTGTGCGTGCTCTACTATTCGGCCATCTTCCCCTTCCAGAAGTATGCCGTGAACATGCTGCAGTGCAACCTGACGCTGACCGAGCCTGCCGCCGACTCGTTCTGGGCTAGCCCCAGCGTGACCATTGTGCAGTATGCCATCATGCTCGTCGTTGCCGCCGCCGGCTTTGCCAGCAACTTCATGAAGGCCAACGGCAAGAAGTATGGCCTGCTGTGTGTGTCGATCATCGCCCTGGTCACTTATTGCTACATGGGCTTCATGCGCCAGTCGGCCGAGTCGATTTTCGCCGTGTTCCCGCTGCTGGCGGTGCTCATCACCCCCATCCTGGGCAACTATGTCGACTATAAGGGCAAGGCCGCGTCGATGCTGGTGCTGGGCTCGTTGCTGCTCATCGCCTGCCACCTGACGTTTGCGTTCGTGCTGCCGCTGTTCAAGGGCGGTGCCGGTGGCATCATCATCGCCTACATCACCATCCTGGTGCTGGGTGCATCGTTCTCGCTGGTGCCTGCCGCACTGTGGCCCAGTGTGCCCAAGCTGGTCGATGCCAAGGTCATCGGTTCGGCCTACGCGCTGATCTTCTGGATTCAGAACATCGGCTTGTGGCTGTTCCCGCTGCTCATCGGCAAGGTGCTCGACAAGACCAACCCCGGTGTGACCGACCCCACCCAGTTCGACTACACCTGGCCGCTGGTGATGCTGGCCTGCCTGGGCATCGCCGCCTTGTTGCTGGGCCTGCTGCTCAAGGTCATCGACAAGAAGAAAGGTATCGGCCTTGAGGAACCCAACATCAAGCCTGAGTAACTAGTGAATCTCGGAATTCTCGGAATACTTGGAAAACTCGGAGCTATCCGAGATTTCTGAGATTTCCGAGAATTCCGAGTTTTTCCGAGAATTGCAAAAGAATCATGACACAAACAGTGCAACGCACCCTGCGCGACTCGGCCGCCGCCCGCTGGACGGTGCTGATGATAGTCGCCTTCACGATGATGACCGGCTACCTGGTGGCCAAGGAGATGTCGCCCCTGCAATTTCTGCTCGAGACCCCTGTGGGCCAGGGCGGCATGGGCTGGAGCAGCAGCGAGTTTGGCTTGTTTGCCGGCGCCCGTGGTTTCTTCAACGTGTTTCTGCTCATGCTCTTTGTGGGAGGCATCATTCTGGACAAGACGGGTGTGCGCTTTGCCGGCGTGCTGTCGTGCGTGCTGATGCTGCTGGGCTCGGGTGCCATCTACTATGCCATCGCGTTCACGTCGCCCGAGCCGATGATGAATGTGCTGCACGTGGGCATGGTCAAGCGCCAGGTGGTGCTTGCTGCCCTGGGCTTTGCCTTCTTTGGCATCGGCTATGAGCTGTGTGGCATCACCGTGTCGAAGGTCATCGTCAAGTGGTTCACCGGCAAGGAGATGGCCCTGGCCATGGGCATCCAGGTGGCCCTGGCTCGCCTGGGCACGGCCCTGGCGCTGGCAGGCAGTCCGGCCATCGCCCAGCGCACGTCGCTGCCCATGCCCATCCTGCTGGGTGTGCTGTCGGTGGGCATCGGCCTGATTGCTTATCTGTTCTACTGCCAGATGGACCGCCGCATCGAGCGCGAGGGCATCGCCGACGAGGCCGGTGGCGATGACGAGCAGTTCCACCTGCGCGACCTCAAGTCTACGCTGGCCAACGGCGGTTTCTGGCTCATCACCCTGCTGTGCATGCTCTACTACTCGGCGCTCTACCCCTTTCTGGACTTTGCCACCAAGCTGATGATCGAGAAGTATGGTGTCAGCCCCGAGCTTGCAGGCACCATCCCCGCCATCCTGCCGTTCACCAGCATCGTGCTCACACCGCTGTTTGGCGGCATGTATGACCGCATGGGCCGCGGGGCCACCATCATGATTGTCGGCACGGTGATGCTCACCGTGGTGCTGATGGTGTTTGCCCTGCCACTGCACTCGAGCGCGCTGGCCGTGGCCATGATGTTTGTGCTGGGCATCGCCTTCTCGCTGCTGCCCAGCGTGCTGTGGCCCGCCGTGCCCAAGATTGTGCCCACCTCGCAGCTGGGCACCGCCTACTCGGTGATCTACTACATCCAGAACATCGGCCTGATGGTTGTGCCGGTGCTCATCGGCACGATTCTGGACCGCAACACCCATGACGGCCACATCGACTACTCGCCCGCGATGTGGGTGTTCACCGTCATCGGCCTGGCGGCCATCGTCATCTCGGTGCTGCTGTTGCGCTATGACCGCCGCCACCAGATTGGCCTCGAGCAGAGCAATCTGACCTAGCAGTGATTGCGGAGCAAGCTGTTTCGAGCATTCGTTCGCGATGTCTAATTAAGCAGAGATTTGTCGGCGATTTGCGGGCTTTTGTCTATTTTTTCATCGAAAAATTGCTCGTAACCGAAAAAATTGCACTATATTTGCGACAATTTAAGCAGAAAAAGTTATAAACCATTAAAAATAAAAGAAATGATGAAAAAGTTTTTGTGCATTTTTCTGAGCGCAGCACTCCTGTGGGGAGTTTCGGGCTGCAATATGAGTAACACAGGTAAGGGTGCCATGATCGGCACAGGCGGCGGTGCAGCCCTCGGCGCTGGCATCGGCGCAATCTTCGGCAAGGGCAAGGGTGCCGCCATCGGTGCTGCTGTCGGTGCTGTGGCTGGCGGCGTGGCCGGTACGCTCATCGGCAAGAAGATGGACAAGCAGGCCAAGGAGTTGGCACAGATCAACGGTGCACAGGTCGACACACTCACCGACCAGAACGGTCTGACCGCCATCAAGGTGACCTTCGACCAGGGCATTCTGTTCGCCACTGGCAAGAGCAACCTGAGCACCAGTGCCAAGAATTCGCTCAACCAGTTTGCTACCTCGCTGCTCAACAACCCGCAGACCAACGTCCAGATCTATGGCCACACCGACAACACCGGTTCGCTGGCCACCAACCAGCGTCTGTCGAAGGAGCGCGCCCTGTCGGTGCTCAACTATCTGAACAACGCCGGTGTGTCGCGCGACCGCATGGTCAGCGACGGCTATGACTATCAGTTCCCCGTGGCCAGCAACGACACTGAGGCCGGCCGCGCCCAGAACCGCCGCGTCGAGGTCTACATCAGCGCCAACGAGCAGATGATTCAGGATGCCAACAACGGCACACTGAGATAATCTGTCTCACCCACACATCATCAGAGGCTCTGCCCTTGCGGGCAGAGCCTCTGGCTTTTTTTATCCACATCGCGCCATCAGCCGCCCACGATGTCGGCCGCCAGCGCATTCAGCGCCAGACACTGCTCACGCGTGATGACGCGCCGCTCGTTGTGGTGCTGCCAGGGTGCCACAAGCAGCAGGCGTCCATCGGCACAGGCGTCAAACTGCCGACCCGAGGGCTTCTGCATCGGTGCAAACCCGTTCTCCAGCAGCACAATCTGCGGGCAACCCGTCTCAAAGGCACGCCTCATCACCGCCTTCTCGCCGGGGCTGATGCAGGCCGAGACAAGCACAGCGCCCGCCGTGGCCAGATGCAAATATTGGTCGCAAGCCGCCGCAATGTCGCCCTCAGTCAGGCTGCGCGAGCATTGCACCATCACTTTGTAAGGGTAATCGAGCAGAAAAGCATTGCCCATCACCGTCACTGTGTGCGACCCGATGACGATGCCGCGCCTAGCCGTGAACCACTCTGGCCGGTTGCGCTTGACCCACAGACGCCGCGGGTTGTCTTGCACATAGTTGATCCAGTCGTGCAACTGCCCCTTGCCGCTCAAGATGCGGTCGTTGTAGCCCTGCTCCCACAGCTGCACCTCGGTCCGAGACTGCGTCTCGGAATACACCGACATGTCGCGCCAAGCCTTGGTGCACTTGGCCTTGAACCGACTCACATAGTGCCCCAGGTGCCGCGGCAACTCGCCGGTGACAAACAGGATGCCATGCACATGGTCGGGCATCAGCTGAAACGCCACACGCTCAATCGCCGGCTGCTCCAGGCCGATGTCCTGCCAGCTGTCTATCACCCGCAACCCCAGCTCGCTGGGCTGCACCCACGGCACCGGGTGACTGCTGTCGGCATCGCGCAGCGACCCAAAGATTGGAGCCCGGCCGCTGGTGCAAGTGGTAATCAGATAGACGCACCGCCCACCGTAGTCATGGCCAACCTTGCGCCGCTTCATCGACGGCTTGGCCGCCAACTCGGGATGCTGCGCCAGCCACTCCAGGTTTTTTGCGTTACGGTCATTATCCATGCCACAAAATTAGCACCAACGGGGCACACCAGCAACATTACCCACGTTTTTAACATTTCGCCACCCCGCCGGTCCCCACCCCGTCGACCCGTCGGTGTCCCAACCAGCCGGCTCCCACCCCGTCGACCGTCGGTGTCCCCGCCGGTCGGCGTATTGCGAGACACAGTCTCGCAGAGCGCGGAGCATCTAATGTGTCCTATTTTGAACACTATTTGCGACCATAGCCCTATCAGGTGTGGGGAGATGCGGTGACGGCATCGCCTGACATGACCCCTCCCCCTGCCCCTCCCCTATCAGGGGCAGGGAGATGTGGGGCCGCATCAGAAGAACAGGCCGAAGACGCTGTCAAGGATTTGATGCACCCAGCCGGGGAAGACCCAGAAGAATAGGATGATGAGGATGAAACCGACTGCGCCACAGGAGGTGACAAACTGCTGCGACGGCTTGCGGCCTGTAATCATCTCGTAGCAGGCAAAGATGATGGCACCACCGTCGAGCGGATAAACGGGCAGGATGTTGAGTACGGCCAGGATGAGCGACATCGACATGGCCCGCCACAAGATTTGCGACCACCCAATGGGGAAGTGAAACAACAGGTAGATGATGAGGAATGTGGCGAAGTTGAACAGCACGCCGCCAGCCGAGATGAGGAGCCGCTGCCAGGCGGGCTTGTCGGTGATGTAGGGCGAAGCGGCGGCCTGGGCGGGGTCGATGGGCCGGTCGTCGTCGGGCCGGTCGTCGTCGGGCCGGTCGTCATCGGGCCGAATCTTGAACATGGTGAAGCCTCCCAGTGGCAGGGTGCCCAGGCTCCAGGTGATGTTTCGCCACCAGCTGCCACGCTTGGGCTTGGGCTTGTAGCTGGCAAAGCAGAGCAGGAACACCTGCATCTCGTCGATGCGGCAACCGAACATCCTGCCGGCGGCGACATGGCCCAGTTCGTGGATGATGACCACCAGCACCAGCGCCAGCATCGAGGTCCAACTCTGATAGAACCAGTAGTAACAGATGCCCGCACCGATGAGCAGCTGCAGCCAATGAAATGTGAATCCGCTGTCGGTGTGCCGGTCTTGCAGCTGCTCGTCGGGCTGGTTGTGAATCTCGTTATCTTCCATAGGTGTCAGACTTGTGATAACAATATGCACTGCAAAAACTGTGCCAACAAAGTTCAATCGGCCTCCCGACACTGTGTGTCGGGAGGCCGATTGTCACATTCGCCTGCTGGAGCTGACTTACAGCACCAGCTTTGTGCTTTGAATCAGATCCACTTGAGGTAGGCGAAGTCTTGACGGTGCGGCAGGCGGTCGTCCCAAGGGAAGACACGGAAGGCGTAGCGGAACACACCGCTATACTTGATGTCCTGCGCCAGATGATAGGTGAGCACGTCGCCGTCCTCGGCCACGACCTCGAATGGGAAGGCTCCATAGAACTTGCTCTCGCCGTCCATCTCCTGATAGATGACCAGCTCGATACCCAGGCTACGTCCCAGTCCGGCAGTGTTGAGGCGTATGGTTGCCTCGATGTCCTTGCCGTTGTTGACGGCGCTGAGCAGGTTGTCAGACAGCTGGATGTTGCCCTCGACGTGGACGTTCTCCCAACGTGCGTCGACGTTCTCCTTCCATGCGACGATGTCGCGAGCCAGAGCATAGTTGTCGGCCTTGAGCTCGCCTGCCCGCTTGGCCTGTGGGATATAAAACTTGCGCATGTAGTCGTGAATCATGCGCGACATGGTGTAGTTGGGCGCAATCTGTGCCAGCGACTTCTTGATGTACTGAATCCACTCAGGCGAGTAGCCCTTGGAGTTCTTGGCAAAGTAGAGAGGGATGATCTCGTTCTCGAGCATTGAGTAGATGGTGGCCGAGTCGAGCTTGTCTTGCTGTGCCTGGTCGTTGTATGTTCGCTTGTCGGTGAGTGCCCATCCGGCTCCCTCGCGATAGCCCTCATACCACCATCCGTCGCGCACCGAGAAGTTGAGCAGTCCGTTCATCTCGGCCTTCTCGCCCGATGTGCCGGACGCCTCGAGCGGACGTGTGGGCGTGTTGAGCCAGATGTCAACACCGGTGATCAGTCGCTTGGAGACAATCATGTCGTAGTTCTCGAGGAAAATGATCTTGCCCAAGAACTGTGGCATGCGCGAAACCTCGATGATGCGGCGAATCAGGTCCTGGCCTGCGCCATCGGCAGGATGGGCCTTGCCGGCATAGATGAACTGGACGGGGAACTGCTCGTTGTTGACAATCTTGGACAGGCGGTCCAGGTCGTTGAACAGCAGGTAGGCGCGCTTGTAAGTAGCAAAGCGGCGGGCAAAGCCGATGAGCAGTGCATTGGGATTGATCTTGTCGACGATGGACATGATGCGAGTGGGGTCGCCCTGCTTCTTGAGCCAGTTGGCGGTGAAGTCGCGCTTGACAAAGTTGATGAACTTGTTCTTGAGCTGCATGCGCAGGTTCCAGATGGCCTCGTCGGGCACACTGTAGATGGGTGCCCAGGTGGCGAGCTCGTCCTGGTGGTCGAGATAGTCTCGCCCGAAGGTCTGTGCATAGAACTCCTTCCACTCGCTGGCGGCCCATGTGGGCATGTGCACACCGTTGGTGACATAGCTCACGTGCGACTCCTCGGGGGCATAGCCTTTCCAGACGCCCTGGAACATCTTCTTGGACACCTCGCCGTGCAGCCAGCTCACACCGTTGCTCTCCTGTGTGGTGTTGAGCGCAAACACGCTCATCGAGAACTTGTCGGCGGTGCCGGGGTTCTCGCGGCCCATGTTCATCAGTTCGTCCCATGTGATGCCGAGCTTGGCAGGGAACTCGTTGATGTACTTGTGGAAAAGCCCCTCGTCGAAGTAGTCGTGTCCTGCCGGGACAGGCGTGTGGACGGTGTAGAGCGATGAGGCGCGCACGACCTCGAGGGCCTGGTTGAAGGTGAGTTTCTCGTCCTGGACATAGTCGACCAGTCGCTGCAGGTTGAGCAGCGCGGCGTGTCCCTCGTTGCAGTGATAGACATCGTGCTTGAGTCCGAGTCGCTTGAGCAGCAGCACACCGCCGATGCCCAGCAGATATTCCTGCTTGATGCGGTTCTCCCAGTCGCCACCATAGAGCTTGTGGGTGATGGGACGGTCATACTCGCTGTTGAGGTCGAGGTCGGTGTCGAGCAGATAGAGTTTCATGCGTCCGACATTGACGCGCCAGACGTTGGCATAGACCACATGCCCGGGATAGGGCACCTCAAGAATCATCTGCTGGCCCTGAGCGTCGAGCATGGGCTCGATGGGCAGCTGGTTGAAGTTCTGTGGCTCGTAGTTGGCAATCTGCTGTCCGTCCATCGACAGTGTCTGTGTGAAGTAGCCATATCGATAGAGGAATCCGATGGCCGTCATGTTGAGGCAGCGGTCACTGGCCTCCTTGATGTAGTCGCCGGCGAGGATGCCCAGGCCTCCGGAATAGATCTTGAGCGCGTTGCACAGTCCATACTCCATGCTGAAGTAGGCCACCGAGGGGAGGTCGTCGCGCATGGGCTGGCTCATATAGTTGCTGAAGTGGTCATAGACGTTGTCGATGCGGTCAAGCAGCGAGCGGTCTTCGATGATCTGGTCAAAGCGCTCCGACTTCATCTTCTGCAGCAGCATGACGGGATTCTCGCCCGTGGCACGCCACAGGTCACGGTCCAGGTCGTGGAAGAGCGACTTACCCTCGCTGTTCCACACCCACCACAAGTTTTTGGACAACTCCTCGAGCTTTTTGAGGCGGCCGGGGAGCTCGCTTTGCACCGTCAGGCTGCGCCATTGCGGTGCGTTGGTGTTGCTAACTCTTAGTTTCATTATCGTTTAGTCTAATAGTTTAGTTTTCGTTATTCTTTTTCTAGATGGTCTAGAGGGGCTAGATTGTCTAGAGGGTCATTTCTCGTCAGAATAGGCCTGCTGATAGTAGGCGATGAACTGCTGCCACTGTGCCTGCCGTGAGGTGGCCTGCGCGGCACGGTTGCGCCGCTGCTTGTCGGCGGGCGACAGGTGATAATACTGCATGAGCTCGGCAGCCAGGGCATGCACCGTCTCGCCATAGTTTGAGTCGGTGCGGCGCAGCACAGTGACTCCGCTGGCCGATGCGTCATGTCCGCAGCGATCGAGCACCCACTGGCCGAAGCCGGCCAGATTGGTGGTGATGGTGGGCACCCCGAAGGCGATGCTCTCGAGCGGCGTGTAGCCCCAGGGCTCGTAATAAGACGGGAAGACGGTGAGGTCTAGACCCACCAGCACGTCATAGTAGCTGAGCCCGATCACACCGTCGTGCCCGTTGAGGTAGCACGGCACATCGATGACCATGAGCTGGTCGTCGGGCTTGTTGGCAAAGTTGACATCACGCATCTTGCACAGCACCACATCGTGGTCGGGCTGGTGCAGGTCGTGGGTGACAACGGGGTTGGGCAAGCGCGAAGGCAGGCCACTGTTCATCGAGCTGACCAGGTCGGCGCGCGGGCAGTCGACCCATGATGGCACGAGCACAAAGGCCACCACAGGCCGCGTGGCCTGCACATTGCTGTGCAGCAGGGTGCGCATCACATTGAGCGCGTCCAGATAGAGGTCGATGCCTTTGTTGCGAAACTCGCACCGTCCCGACGTGGCGATGAGCATGGTGTCGCTGGGCAGTGACTGGCCGGTGAGCGACTCCACCACCCGCAACAGCCGCATCCGCGCGCGCTCGCGTGCCTCGGTGTGCGCTTTGCCCTTAGGGACAAACCGCTGCTCGAAGGCATTGGGTGTGACCAGCGGGCGCCGCTCGAGCAGTTGCTCGCACTCGCGCGCTGTGACCTCGCTGACGGTGGTGAACACATCGGCTGCATGAGCGGCGGCGCGCTCCAGCGAGTGCTTCGACTGCATGTTGAGTTCTTGCGCCATCTGTTCGCCATTGTAGCCAGCCATGTAGTCATAGAGCGGCTTGCCGTTGCCGGCGATGCTGCGACCGATGCTGGTGGCATGTGTGGTAAAGACTGTGCGCACGCGTGGCAGATGCGCCTTGACATAAAGCAACCCCATGCCAGTGGTCCACTCGTCGAAGTGTGCCACGACATGAGCTGCGCTGCGCCTGTAGTTGGTGATACTCTCAATGACGCGCGCCGCGGCGTAGGCAAAGGCACACGCCTCGTCATAGTCGCCATAGCCATGGAGCGAGTCGACACGGAACTGCTGCCACATCTGCCCATAGAACTCGTTGATGTTGCCCTGCAGATGTCTGAAGGTGACCAGAACAGCCAGCGGACGGCCAGGGACATCCCAGCGCCCGGTGCGCACCTCGATGCCTTCGGGCAGACGCGCGCCCTTGCGCCACTGGTCCAGCTCAGAGCGGCACTCATCAAAGTCGGGCGACTCGTTGATGGGCGACCACACATCGGGGCCGATGAATATGACCTTATCTTTATAGAGTGACTGCAGGGTTTTGGCTTTGGTTGAAAGCACGGCGTAGATACCGCCTACCTTATTGCAAACTTCCCAACTCGTCTCGAACAGCAAATCTGGCATAAAATCTTAAAAGATTGAATTTTGGAGCTGCAAAGTTACAAAAAATATTGCAACCAGTGGGCAAAAAAATGCTCACCGTGAAGATTTTGAACACTTTTTGCCGTTTTTTCACACAATATGGTTAGCAAATGGTCAACGCTGCAACCAAAGTCGGAGCACTAAGGTGGAGGCACCGCGCCGCGGCTCCTCTTTGCTTTAGAAAGTAGCTGGTTCTCGTCGCCTGACGCGTCCGTGTCAGGCGCGACAGCTCCCCTCCCCTATCAGGGAGGCTGCTGAAAAAGTCACAACAACAAATCTTGTGCAAGCCGAATGCAATGAAGCTTGCTTCAATTGCTGAGGCGCAGCCAAGATTATCCAAATTAAACGAACTAAACTAACTTTCGTTTTATCAT
>Ga0256404_1003619_pt1 | contig 30827 bp, 25 predicted proteins | sample RumenRJG_01DNA_FD_185990 | JGI IMG/M metagenome (GOLD analysis project Ga0256404, IMG submission 185990) | Bovine rumen microbial communities from Lethbridge, Alberta, Canada - RJG_01 | ecosystem: Host-associated > Mammals > Digestive system > Stomach > Rumen | place: Canada: Alberta | collected...
AATGTCTACTGCGGTGGGCGTTACCATTGTTGGTATGCTCTCTAATTACCAGATGATACAAGCCAGCATAATTACGGCCCTTAACGGACTGTTCGGCGCATTTACGGCAAGTATAGGTAACCTTACTGTAGAAGAGGATGATGAGAGCGTATTTCGAGTATATAAGACCTTACAGTTTCTGTGCTTTTGGCTATACAGCTTCTGTTCTGTAGGCTTTATGGTTGTGTTCACTCCATTTATGGAGGCCTGGGCAGCCATTGCAGGTAAGCCTTCAACGGAATTGGTAATACCTATGACAATGCTCTTAGTATTTACGGCGAATTTCTACATGGGAGGAATGCGACGAGTAATTCTGACATTTAGAGATGCCATGGGATTATACTGGTATGACAGATATAAGCCAATATTTGAAGTAATCATTAACCTTGTAGTGTCAATTGTGCTTGTTCTTAAGATTGGCGCAATTGGTGTTATGATTGGAACACTTGTAAGTACAATGACCACCTGTTTTTGGGTGGAGCCACTTGTTACATATAAGTATGGCTTCCATCGTAAAGTAAGGCATTATTTTGGCTTATTTACAAAATATACATTAACAACTATAGTTGTAGGTGGGCTAACCTATTATCTGTGCCATTTCATTGATATGGGTGGCATATTAGAAGTGGTTCTTAAGGTTCTTGCATGTACAGTTATCTATAATGGAATCATCCTTCTGTTATATGGAAGAACAGAGGAATTCAAGATACTTTGGTTCGAAACCACGAAATTACTTAAGAATTGGTACAATAGGCGTTTTAAGAAGAATGCTGATGAGGCCGTAGAAGGTCAGGCAGAGGAAGTTAATTCCGAGGCAGTAGAACATATAGATGACACAGAGGATAAGACTACAGAAGATAAGGAGTAAGGTATGGTAATTCAGAAATTATTATTTCCAAGAGAAGAGGTATGTAACGAATGGGAAATGTTCCTTCACAGCAGGGAGATTAAGAAACAGTGCCCTGTTAAGATAACAAGGAGAATATTCGAAAGACCAGAGGGCGCCCAGCTTCAGCAAAGAAATAAGCTTTATGAGAAGCGCTTTAAGAAGGGAGTATTTACAATTCCTAAGGGGGACAAGGTATCCCTCCAGTCTTATTTCAACGCATTTTCAATAGGAAAATGGAGAAAATATACATTTATCCAGGACCTGACACTTCATCTTAAGTTAGATGGTAAAGTTAATGTTAAGGCCTTCAACGCTATTGGCAACACATATCATGAGGGCGAGCCAACAGACGATACCAAGGACAGATATTATTTCAGGAAGGCAACTCGAAGAGAGATTGATATTAAGGTTACAAAGTGTAAGGATGGCGTTAATGTAACATTTCCTAACTTAGATTATGAGGGCATATTATATGTTAAGATTGAGGCCCTTGGTGATGTTAAGTTCTACGGCGGAGAATACATAACTAATACTGCTAAGCAAAATGATGTGAATCTTGCCCTATGTATCTGTACATTTAAGAGGGAAGAATTCGTTACAAGAAATGTTAATCAGGTAATCGACGGCATTATTAACAATAAAAAATCTGTAATGAAGGACAATGTGGAGGTCTTCGTATCTGACAATGGCCAGACCTTGCCAGCAGATACCTTCAAATGTGATAAGGTGCATCTGTATCCTAACAGAAATGTAGGTGGAGCAGGTGGCTTTACCCGTGATATGATTGAGGCTGTGCTGTATCGTAAGAACAACAATCTAAGCCATGTAATTCTTATGGATGATGATATTGTATTAGATGCAGAGGTTCTAGAGAGAAACTTCCTATTCCTTAAGTTCTTAAGACCATATTATTCTAAGGCTATGATTGGTGGGGAATTGTTCGAATTGGATAGAAGATATCTACAATTCGAGGCAGGTGCTGCATATAGACAGGTTGTAATTCAGTCATTTAATCAGCTATGGGATATGCGTAATCCTGATGCTGTTGCAGCAAACGAAGTTGAGAATCCTATGAACTTCAATGGCTGGTGGTATTGCTGCATTCCTGTAAGCTATGTAAGAGAGGACAACCTTCCACTTCCTGTATTTATTCATAGAGATGATGTGGAATATGGAATGCGTAATGAGGAAAATGGAACAATTCTTCTTAACGGACTAAGTGTATGGCATCCACAGGGGCCAGGCAAGGCAGCTGTGGCTATGAATTATTATGATGTACGTAACGACCTTATCTGTATGTGTGATAAGAAGGATGCCCCAACAGCTTATGAGGTTATGAATCATATTACAAGAGGCGTTATTGGTAATATGTTAAGATACAGATATCAGGTTATTGATTGTATCTTCTATGCCCTAAGGGATTACTACAAGGGACCTAAGTACTTTATGAGCCTCGACCCTATTGATAATCATAAAGAGCTTGCCAGATTCAATTATGATTTTACAGAGCCTGAGGGTATCGACCTAAGTAAGATGAAGGATGAGAAGGCAAAAGACCTTCCTGGTGATATATATATTAAGTCAGCTCTATGTTGGCTGCTTCCATCTAGAAACTATACAAGAATATGTTCTCTAGAGGATGTGGGGCTTGCATACAGAGCAAAGCATGTATATCTCTACGATGAGAATCGCAAGGCTGGATTTATGACTACTAAGAGTTATAAGGAGGCCTTCAGAATATTCAAGGATTATATTAAGATTATGCTTCTTATTGCACTTAAGCATGAGCGTGTAACTAAGCAGTGGGCGAAGAGGAAGAAGGAATATACTTCCCTGTCTTACTGGGAGAAATATCTGGAGTTAAAGTAAGTTAATGAGAATACAAAAGCTTTTAGCGCCAAATAACAACTTAAAATCTCTCTATATCAAGGAGCTTGACGAGTTAAAGCGTGAGAAGGAGATTATTGGAGAAGGAAAATGTGAAATAACATTTCCAATATCTCTTAAGAAGGGTGATATTATATCCTTCGGAACCTACGTTAATGCCCTTGTATTAGACAAATGGGTGACCTTAACCAAGGCGGAGAATATAGCTATTGTATTAAGAAGTAGTGGCAGGATTGATGCCCAAGTCTATAACTCCAGGGGCGCATACGATTGGGCGACTAATGTTAGAGCAGCAGGTAAAGAGCCTGTTGAAGTTAAGGTGTCAGAATCTAAGAAGAAGGGCATATATGAATATACAATAAGCCTGTCCGATGTTAATTGCACAGGAGTAGTATATCCGATAATTGAGGCATTAGAGCCCTGCCAATTCTTAGGTGGAGAATACGTCTGTGATGATGTTAAGGACCTTGAACCCATTAAGCCTTGCTATGTAATTAACTATAACAAGGACGCTAAGGTTACAAGGGAAGGCATTAATGCTATTACCAGCAAAGCCGGATATAATGGAGAGCTGATTGTAGTATGCGACATGACGGCTGAACTTGGGGAAAATGTCTTCATAGATAATACACAAAAGCGTAGTAATATAGTTCAGATAGCAACCTCGCTAGAGCCAGGCAACAGTCTGAACAAAGCATTAGATTATATTAGAAGTGAGTCTGGTGAAGATTATACGCATATTATTGTAATTGACGCTAGGACGCTGTTAGATGATAATGCTTTAGCTAGAGTATTTACATTTGTATCCCTCCTTGATGATATCAGGGACAATATGATAATTCAGGGAGATATATTAAGTGATAATACACATTTAGAATCATCAGGATATCTTATAAGGGACGGTGAGCCTAAGAGAAGATACAACGGCTTCGACTTATGTAAGTCATCTGATTGTGTTACGGCAATATCATCAGAAGAAATTGATTTCTTTAGTTTTGGGCTACTTTGTATTCCGGCCAACAATAATTTGTATTTCGAGCCTGACATTAGGAACTTCGTGGAATTTGAATATTTCCTTAACAACAGAAGGCTTGAGATTGCCAGCATTAATGGGTTTTTTGGCTATAGTCAGAGCAGTGTTAGTGAAGGAATAATATGGACAACATATTATAAGATGAGAGATTATCTTATTGCAATTATCAATTCTGAGTATGAGATGGACCGTCAGAAGTTTTCTGATTATATGGACAGGGAAATCAAGAGCTACTATAAGAAGGGTGGCTTGGAATTAGCTTCAGCAATAATTGAAGCAGCCAATGATTTCTTAAATGGTCCAGATGGCTTATATGACGAATATTGCCTTGATGAGATAAAGGAGAGACTGGTTGAATTATCTAATAATTTTAACCAGAGATTAACCAGTAAGAGCAACAAGGTTAAGGATAGAATAGAATTGCAAAAGCTTTATAACAAATTATATCTGAAAATTGACCATGACTATGATATGATTATGGGTAAATGGACAGAAAGCAAGAGAAAGGTTGACGATGAACGAGAACAACAATAACGGACAGGGCAACAACAATAATAATAACAACAATAATAGAAACAGAATGCCTATATACGCATTTATTGTATTCGCGCTTATTGCATTGTTCGTAACCAGTCTTATTTATACAAGAACTGGTTCCTCTTCCAAGGAAGAGATTTCTTACACTCAGTTCGTTAATCTGGTTGATACTGACCAGGTTAAGGAAGTAGTCTTCGAGGATGATAAGATTAATATCACCTTGAAGGATGACGCCACATTTACAGGCTCTGAGGATATGAAGAAGACACAGGATTACTTCTTCGAGAAGACGGGCAAGAAGATGGATGTGACATACTATGCCGTATATGTTAAGGATGACCAGCTTGTGCCAGACCTTAAGGCACATGGCGTTGATATTAAGGGCAAGGCAGCCAGCTCAACTGCAAGTATTATTCTTAATATCTTAAGCTGGGTACTTCCGATTATTCTAATCTGGGTGCTTATGAGCTTCGCTATGAAGAAGATGGGCGGCTCAGGTGCATTTGGTGTAGGAAAGAGCAATGCCAAGGTATATGTGGAGAAGAGCACTGGTGTTACATTTAAGGATGTGGCAGGTCAGGACGAAGCTAAGGATTCTCTTGAAGAAGTGGTTGACTTCCTACATAATCCTAAGAAATATACTGAGATTGGTGCGAAGCTTCCGAAGGGCGCGCTACTTGTTGGACCGCCTGGTACTGGTAAGACTTTGCTGGCCAAGGCTGTTGCGGGAGAGGCAGGAGTTCCTTTCTTCTCACTGGCTGGTTCTGATTTCGTGGAAATGTTCGTAGGTGTTGGAGCATCTCGTGTTAGAGACCTCTTTAAGGAAGCTAACAAGTCGGCACCTTGTATTATATTTATTGATGAGATTGATGCTATTGGTAAGAGCCGTGATTCGCGATTTGGAGGCGGCAATGACGAGCGTGAGCAGACACTTAATCAGCTCCTTGCTGAGATGGATGGTTTCGATTCATCCAAAGGTCTTCTTATCTTAGCTGCAACTAACAGACCTGAGGTTCTTGACAAGGCCCTTCTTAGACCAGGCCGTTTTGATAGACGAATTATTGTTGACAGGCCTGACCTTAAGGGAAGACTTGAGACACTTAAGGTTCACTCTCATGATGTTAATCTTGATGAGACAGTTGACCTTGATGCAATCGCACTTGCATCAGCAGGACTTGTAGGTTCTGACCTTGCTAATATTATTAACGAGGCGGCAATTATTGCTGTTAAGAATAATAGGAAATGTGTTAATCAGCAAGACTTGTTCGAGGCCTTCGAGCTTGTTGCCGTAGGTGGTAAGGAGAAGAAGGACAGAGTAATGAGTGACAAGGAGCGTAAGATTGTATCTTACCACGAGGTTGGTCATGCTCTTATTTCGGCACTGTCTAAGGATACTGAGCCAGTTCAGAAGATTACAATTGTTCCTCGTACAATGGGAGCGTTAGGTTATACACTTCAGACTCCTGAGGAAGAGAAATTCCTTCAGACTAAGGACGAGCTTGTGTCTAAGATTAAGACATTTATGGGTGGTCGCGCCGCTGAGGAATTGATATTCAATACTGTAACAAGTGGCGCCGCTAACGATATTGAGCAGGCTACTAACATAGCCAGAAATATGGTTATGAGATTCGGTATGTCTGAGACATTTGGTATGATGGGACTTGCCACAGTAGAGAGCCAGTATCTAGAAGGTCGCTCGGCCCTTAATTGTGGTGATAAGACAGCCTCAGAGATTGACGAGGAAGTTAATAAGTTAATTAACGGATTATATAAGGAATCCCTTGATATGCTTAAGGAAAACAAGGAGATTCTTGATAAGATTTCTGATTATCTATACGAGCACGAGACCATTACTGGTAAGGAATTCATGAAGATATTCCGTGAACTTAAGGGTATAGATGATCCAGATGATAACGATGACATATTTGAAGAAGATGAATTCTTTGTAGATGAAGATGAGTAAAGATTTTAGTGATGATTTAAGTAAGCTCCCGGATAAACCGGGAGTTTATCTTATGCATGATGAAAAAGACACAATTATATACGTGGGCAAGGCAATATCTCTTCGTAACAGAGTGCGCCAGTATTTCAGGCCAAGTCACAATGAGGGAGTTCGTAAGGACAAGCTAGTTGAGAACATCCACCACTTCGACTACATCGTAACTGATTCTGAATTAGAGGCCCTTGTGCTAGAGTGCAATCTCATTAAGGAACACAGGCCGAAATACAACACCCTGCTTCGCGACGACAAGACATATCCTTTCATCAAGGTTACCTTAGGTGAGAAGTATCCTCGGATTATCTTCACAAGAGAGATTAAGAACGATAAGTCTAAGTATTTCGGGCCCTTCACCTCGGCTTATGCCGTTAAGGATACAATAACATTCTTACAGAAGGTGTATAAGATAAGGACCTGCAAGAGCCTTAATGTGGACAGGCCTTGTCTTGATTATCATATTAATCAGTGCTTCGGGGTGTGCATGAATGATGACCATCTTACTGAATATATGGAAAATGTTAATAAGGCAATGGAGTTTCTTAAGGGAAACCACAAGAAAACCATTGATATGTTAACTGAGAAGATGAATGCTGCGGCTGCAGATATGGATTTCGAGAAGGCAGCAGAATACAGGGACTTAATGGAGTCAATTAGAAGCTGCATTGAGAGGCAGAAGATTACAAGTGCTGATAGCGACGGAGATGCTGATGTAATCTCTATCTACGAAGAGGAAGGGGAGGCAGTTGTATATATCCTCTTTATTCGGGGCGGTAAGCTTCTTGGTCGCGATCATTTCTATTTTGCCACTGAAAATGTTGATGCCGACGAAAGCCTAATGTCAACATTTATCAAGCAATTCTATGATGGTGCATTATTCATCCCCCACGAGATATATGTGGGAGAGGAACTTGACAATTACATACTCCTTGAGGAGTACCTAAATGAAATGCGTGACAAGGCAAGCTCCTACGAAGGAGATATAGATGCCTATGATTCTTCTAATAGAAGTCGCAAGGTGTCTATTGTAACACCTAAGATTGGCAAGAAGAAGCATTTATTAGACATGGCTTACGAGAATGCCAAGACAACTCTTCTTAATAACAGAGAGAAGATGAAGCGCGAGATGGGAAGAACCATTGGCGCCCAAAAGGAGATAGCCAACCTTCTTGGGCTTGACAGCGTGTATAGAATGGAGGCCTATGACATATCCAACATAAGTGGATTCGATTCTGTTGGTTCCATGGTTGTATTCGAGGGTGGCAAGCCTAAGAGAAATGACTATCGTAAATTCCGTATAAAAACTATTGAAGGACCTAATGACTATGGTTCAATGCGAGAGGTATTAACAAGAAGATTTCTTCGTGGAGCATCTGAGCAAGAGAATGGCAATACAGAGCATGGCTTTGGGCACCTGCCGGACCTTATTATGATGGACGGAGGCTTAGGGCAGGTCAACATAGCGCTTGAAGTCTTAGGTGAGCTTGGCCTTAACATACCGGTAGCAGGTATGGTTAAGGACGACCATCACAATACCAGAGGGCTTATATATAATGGCAGGGAGCTTGCAATTGATACAACATCAGAAGGCTTCAAGCTAATAACAAGATTACAAGACGAAGCTCATCGCTTCGCCATTACCTATCATAAGAGTCTTCGTAGCAAGGGCATGGTTCACTCCATCCTTGATGACATAGAAGGAATCGGCCCTAAGAGGCGCAAGGCCTTAATGAAGTACTACGCAGACATAGAAAGTATTCGCGAGGCATCCCTAGAGGAGTTAGAAGCCGTCGACGGCCTGGACTCCCGCAGCGCCAAAAGCGTATATGATTTCTTTCATAAGTGAAGTATGATATAATTGTGTGGTAACCGTGCAATAATAGGAGGAAGATATTATGGAATTTGGGGCGGATTTAGAGAAGATTACTAAGAAGTTGAAGCTTAAGAATTTTACGACTTCGATTGAGTTGAATACTAAGACGGTATATATTCCGGATGTTAATAGACCTGCGCTGCAGCTTAACGGCTTCTATGAGCATTTTGAAGCTAATAGAATACAGCTTATAGGTATGGTAGAGCATTCCTATCTTGAGCAGATTGACGAGAAGATTAGGAATGAAAGGTACGACAAGTTCCTATCATATCCAATTCCTGCTGTTATATTCTGTCGTGGCTTCGAGCCAGAGCCATATTTCTTAGAGACTGCTGAGAAGAACGGAGTTCCAGTTCTTGGTACAGAGAGAGACACTTCTGAATTTATGGCTGAGTTAATCAATACACTTAGTCTTGAACTTGCACCATCTACAGGTCTTCACGGCGTATTAGTTGATGTATATGGTGAGGGTCTTCTAATTACTGGTGAAAGTGGTATCGGTAAGTCTGAGGCGGCCTTGGAGCTTATTAGAAGAGGCCATCGTCTTGTTGCCGACGATACTGTTGAGATTAAGAAGACTAACCAGAATACATTACTTGGCTGCGCGCCAGCAACTACTAAGTATCTAATCGAGCTTAGAGGTATCGGTATTATTGATGTTAAGAGCCTTTATGGCGTTGAATGTGTTAAGGAATTACAGAGGATTGATCTTGTAATTAAGCTAGAAGACTGGAAGAGAGGCGCTGAGTATGACAGACTTGGACTTCAGGATGAGTATATGAATATCTTAGATGTTCCTGTTGTATGTCATTCCCTTCCAATTAGACCAGGTCGTAACTTGGCTGTTATATGTGAGACCGCTGCTGTTAACCATAGACAGAAGAAGATGGGATATAATGCAGCTGAAGAATTATACAGAAGAGTTCAGGAAAATATTAAGAATCACGTAGGTGAGTAGGAGGATATAATGGAAAGAGAAAATGCGTGGAAGGGTTATAAGAATAAAAAGGAATTAGATAAGGTTTTTAAGTTTGCCGAGGGGTACAGACAATTCCTATCTGAGTGTAAGACAGAGAGAGAATGTACTAATTATTTTGAAGCCAAAGCAATTGAGAGAGGCTTTATCAGCTTAGAGGAAGTTCTTAAGAAGAATAAGAAGCTTAAGGCAGGAGACAGAGTATATGCCACTAATATGGGTAAGGAAATTGCTCTGTTCGTAATTGGTAAGGAAGACCTTAGTAAGGGAATGAATATACTAGGTGCTCATATTGATTCACCTAGACTTGATTTGAAGCAGAATCCGCTCTACGAAGATTCTGATATGGCTTTACTTGATACTCATTATTACGGTGGAATCAAGAAGTATCAGTGGGTTACAATTCCACTTGCTCTTCATGGAGTTGTATCTAAGACAGACGGCACAACAGTTGAATTTGCCATTGGAGAAGACGAGAATGACCCTGTATTTTGCATTACAGATTTGCTAATACATTTATCAGCTGATCAGCTAACTAAGGAAGCCAAGAAGGTTGTTGAGGGTGAAGACCTTAACGTATTGGTAGGCTCTATGCCATTTGCAGAAGAGATTAAGAAGGACGCTGACAAGAAGGAGCTTGTTAAGAGAAATATTCTTAACATCATCACAACATATTTTGAAGGCCTCGACAAGGCAAATGGTAATAAGAAATACAAGTTTAAGGAAGAAGACTTTATGTCCTGCGAGGTGGAGGTTGTTCCTGCAGGCAGGGCCAGAGATATGGGTGTTGATCGCAGCATGATTCTAGGCTACGGTCATGATGACAGAGTTTGCTCATATCCTACATTTGAGGCAGTATGCAGGGCTAAGAAGCCTAAGAGAACAGTGTGCGGCCTTCTTGTAGACAAGGAAGAGATAGGAAGCGTTGGAGCAACAGGAATGAACTCTCGCTTCTTTGAGAATACAGTAGCAGAGCTAATTAATCTTAACGGAGATTATTCAGACATTCTTCTTAGAAGAGCACTAAGTAATTCATTTGCCATTTCGTCAGACGTAAGTGGTGCATACGACAGCATTTACGCTAGCGCATTTGAGAAGAAGAACAGCGCTTACCTTGGCAGAGGCTTTGCTGTTAACAAGTACACAGGAGCACGCGGAAAGTCTGGCTCTAACGATGCCAGCGCAGAATACATGGGCAAGATTCGAAGCATCTTCGAGGCAGAAAATGTATATTATCAGACCTGTGAGCTTGGCAAGGTTGACCAGGGTGGCGGCGGAACAATTGCATATATATTCGGCAATTACAACATGAATGTCATTGACGGAGGCGTTGCAGTACTTAGCATGCATGCTCCATTTGAAGTGATTAGCAAGGTTGATTTGTACGAGGCTTACAGAGCTTATGTGGCCTTCGCTCAGAACGCGTAATCAACTTCCGGGCTTACGCGAAATCCAGGCCTGCGCTCGTGCGTAATCAGCGCCGAAGCTTGTATACAAAAAAATGCATAATTTTTTCCAGATTATGCGTTTTTTTATGTCTAATAAATATATTTATATTCTTGTTAAAATGCTATATAGTAGGTAGTAATGGGATAGTGTCTATGGATAGAGAAATAATTGATAGAATATATACAATTGTGAATAAGTCGAACGTTACATTAGATTCACCAATGAAGAGTCACACCTCTTTTCGAATCGGTGGAAATGCGGATGTGTACATAGACATATCTGAAGAGGAGATAGCTCCCGTAATAAGCCTATGTAAGGAGACGAATACAAGTTACACCATCATTGGTAATGGAAGCAACATTCTTGTAGGCGATAAGGGCATAAGAGGCGTTACAATAAGAATTGGAAGCCGCATGGCTGATATAGCTGCCCATGATAACATGATAAATGTTGGTTCAGGAGCCCTTCTATCAAGAACTGCAAGCGTAGCGCTTAATAATAACTTAACAGGTATGGAATTCGCCGCTGGCATTCCAGGCTCAGTAGGTGGAGCTGTTCTTATGAACGCAGGCGCTTACGGCGGCGAGATTAAGGATATATTAGTATCTGCCAGAGTACTTACGCCTGAAGGAGTAGTGAAAGAATACTCTAACGAGGAGTTAGAGTTATCATACAGGCACAGCAAGATTATGGAGACTGGTGGAGTCATCTTATCAGCAACATTTAAGCTGCAGCAGGGGGATTACGACAGCATCAAGGATAAGATGCAGGAGCTTAATAAGAGAAGAACTGATAAGCAGCCTTTGAATCTTCCTAGCGCAGGCTCTACATTTAAGAGGCCAGAGGGACATTTTGCAGGCAAGCTTATTGAGGATTCCAACCTTCGTGGATACAGGATAGGCGGCGCCATGGTCTCAGATAAGCACTGTGGATTCGTGGTAAATGTTGATAATGCAACGGCACATGATGTAAGGCAGCTTATGGAAAATGTGTCAGATAAGGTATATGAAGATGCAGGGGTTCGACTTGAACCAGAAGTTAGATTCATAGGAGAATTCGATTAACACTATACTCCCTTGGGAGGACATATATGTCATACGCAAGCGACGTGAAGGAAGAGTTGTATGCTGTAATAGATAAGGCGAGACATTGTCAGATTGCAGAGCTAGCTGCAATTGTAGGGCTTTCTAATAAGACTAAGGAAGTTGGTGGGAAGAAAGTAATTGTTCCCGAAGGCGACCAGGATAATTTGTACAAGAAGTACAGTGTCCTAACTAAGAAGCTCAATGATTATTATGATTATGACAACCCTCTTATCACACAGCAGACCTGTTGCAAGAGAGCCTATATAAGAGGCGCGTTTCTAGCAGCAGGAACAATGAGCAATCCTAACAAGTCATATCAATTCGAGATTGTCACGCGAGATGAGAATCAGGCGAAGCACTTGAAGGACACAATAAAGGCCTTCGATATTAATCCTAAGATTGTACGCCGAAAAAATCATTTTGTGGTATACTTAAAAGAAGGTTCGGAAATAGTTGAGATACTTAACGTGATGAAAGCGCATAAAGCCCTTATGGACTTAGAGAATGTAAGGATTGTAAAGCAGATGCGCAGTAGCGTTAACAGGAAGGTTAATTGCGAGACAGCCAATATAACCAAGATGATTAACGCATCAGTTAAGCAGATAGAAGATATAGAATATATTGAGAAGACCATAGGACTTAGTAGTTTGCCTGATTCTCTCGCAGAGATGGCTACTGTCAGATTAGAATACCCCGATACTCCCCTTAAGGATTTGGGGAATTATCTGGCAACGCCAATTGGCAAAAGTGGAGTGAATCATCGCTTACGAAGAATTAGCGAAATAGCAAAGAAGCTTAAGGAGGAGTAGTTAATGAAGAAGGAAGTTGCTGTAAAAATGTCAGAAGAGTTTGGGGCAACACCTATTGCACACCTTGTGCAATTAGCTAACCAGTACGAGAGTAGAATCTATATTGAAATTGATTCTAAGAAAGTTAATGCAAAATCAATTATGGGAATGATGAGCCTTGTGTTGACAGAAGGCCAGAACGTTATTATAGCTGCTGAAGGACCTGACGAAGAGGATGCATGTAACGGATTAGAAGAGTTTTTTCACAATAACATTTAATGGTGGGTATTAATGGAAAGACTTTTATTTATATTTAATCCCCATTCAGGTAAAGGGCTGATTAAGAATTCCCTTGTGGAGATAGTAGATACCTTCGTAAGAGAGGATTATGAGGTTACTATATATACCACTCAGGCCCCTAAGGATGCGACGGATAAAGTAATTGATAGTATTGAGAACTACGATAGGATTGTATGCTCTGGTGGTGACGGAACCCTTGATGAAGTTATTACTGGAGTAATGAAGTCTAATAGAAGGGTCCCTGTAGGATATATTCCAGCAGGCTCTACTAACGACTTTGGCAGTTCTCTTGGAATAGATAAAGAGATGGAGCGTTCTGCTAATATCGCTGCCAAGGGAGACTTGTTTCCTTGTGATATAGGCAAATTCCAGGACGACTACTTTGTATATGTAGCCGCATTTGGCATATTTACAGAGACCAGCTATGCAACACCTCAGAGGCTTAAGAATGCATTAGGTCACGCCGCGTATATTCTGGAAGGGATTAAGCAGGTCAACAATGTGCCAAGCTATCATCTGAAGATAGAATATGACGAGGGCGAAATCGAGGATGACTTCATATACGGAATGGTTACGAATTCCTTGTCCGTTGGAGGATTTACAGGAATTATTAAGGGAGAGGTTGGACTTAGTGACGGTGTATTCGAAGGCTGCTTCGTTAAGACACCTAATAATCCATTAGAGCTTAATGACACATTAGCTTATCTAACTGGCCTTAAGAAGAACTCTGACCATGTATACACCTTCCAGAGCAGCCGCTTCAAGATAAGCTGCGAGGAAGAGTTGCCTTGGACTCTTGATGGAGAGTACGGTGGCGACCATTCTGAGGTTGAGATTAGTAATTGTCATGAGGCAATAGATATACTTGTTGAGGAATAGGGCACATTTCCTACAACAAATTTGGAAATAATGCGTTATTGCTAACATTTTACATTTAGGATATAATTATTAACGATATTAATATTTAAGGAGGAATTTCACATGATAGTTAATGCGAAAGAGATGTTACAGAAGGCTAAAGCAGGACATTATGCTGTTGGTCAGTTCAATATTAACAACCTAGAGTGGACTAAGTCTATTCTTTTAACAGCACAGGAGTGCAACTCACCTGTAATCTTAGGTGTATCTGAGGGTGCTGGTAAGTATATGACAGGCTTTAAGACTGTTGCAGATATGGTTAAGGCTATGGACGAGGAGCTTGGAATCACAGTTCCTGTTGCAATTCACTTAGACCATGGTACATACGAAGGATGTTACAAATGTATCAAGGCTGGCTTTACATCAATTATGTTCGACGGTTCTTCACTTCCAATTGATGAGAACGTTGCTAAGACTAAGGAATTAGTTGCAGTAGCTCATAACCTTGGACTTTCAATTGAGGCAGAGGTTGGAGCAATCGGTGGCGAAGAAGATGGCGTTGTAGGACAGGGCGAATGTGCTGATCCTGATGAGTGTAAGTCTGTTGCTGACCTTGGCGTTGATATGCTTGCTGCTGGTATTGGTAATATCCATGGCAAATATCCAGCAAACTGGGCAGGTCTTTCATTTGAGACATTAGATGCAATCCAGCAGAAGACTGGCGAGATGCCACTTGTTCTTCATGGTGGTACAGGTATCCCAGAAGATATGATTAAGAAGGCTATTGATCTTGGAGTATCTAAGATTAACGTTAATACAGAGTGTCAGTTATCATTTGCTGCAGCTACAAGAGAGTACATCGAAGCAGGCAAGGATAACGAAGGTAAGGGTTATGACCCAAGAAAGCTTCTTGCACCTGGTGCTGAGGCAATCAAGGTTACTGTTAAGGAGAAGATGGAATTATTCGGCTCTGTTAACAAAGCATAATTTTGTTTTTAATGGGTGCCACGATTTATCGCGGCGCCCTTTTTTGTATTTTACATGAAAGGATTCATTAAGAGTATGGAGAACAAATATATAGACGGCGAAGAATATATTGATGTAGCTGATATATTCGGGGAAAATGTGTTTAATGATGCTGTAATGAGACAGCGCCTCCCTAAGAAGACATATCAGAAGCTGAAAGAGACAATTCGATTAGGAGCTCAGCTTGATGTGGAGACTGCTGATGTAATAGCTCACGAGATGAAGGAGTGGGCAATTGAGAAGGGAGCAACTCACTTTTCTCACTGGTTCCAGCCTCTTAATGGTATCACAGCAGAGAAGCACGACAGCTTTATTTCTGCCCCAATGTCAAGTGGCAAGGTGCTTATGAGCTTCTCTGGCAAGGAGCTAATCAAGGGCGAGCCTGATGCTTCTTCCTTCCCATCTGGAGGACTTCGAGCTACATTTGAAGCAAGAGGATATACAACATGGGATTGTACATCCCCAGCCTTTGTTCGTCAGGACGCTGCAGGTGCTACACTTTGCATACCTACAGCATTTAACACATATACAGGAGAGGCCCTGGACCAGAAGACACCTCTTCTTCGCTCTATGGAGGCTCTTAATGACCAGGCAATTCGTTTCCTTAGAATATTCGGCAATACAACCTCTAAGCGCGTTATACCTTGTGTAGGCGCGGAGCAGGAGTATTTCCTTGTAGATAGGGAAATGTACAATGCCAGAAAAGACTTAATATACACAGGAAGAACATTATTTGGTGCCATGCCTCCTAAAGGTCAGGAGATGGAGGATCACTATTTTGGTGCAATCAAGGAGAGAGTGGCTTCCTACATGAGAGATGTTAATAAGGAGCTGTGGAAGCTTGGAGTTACAGCCAAGACGCAGCACAACGAGGCTGCTCCAGCTCAGCACGAATTAGCACCTATTTATGAGCAGGCAAATGTGGCAGTTGACCACAACCAGCTTACAATGGAGACACTTAAGAAGGTGGCTGCACGTCACAATATGTACTGCCTCCTTCATGAGAAGCCATTTGCAGGTGTTAACGGCTCTGGTAAGCACAATAACTGGTCTCTTGTTACTGATGATGGTATCAATCTGTTTGACCCAGGCAAGACTGTTCACGAGAATACTCAGTTCTTGCTTATGCTATGTGCTGTTCTGTCAGCCGTAGATAAGCATGCAGCACTTCTTAGAGAGTCCGCTGCTGATATTGGTAATGACCACCGTCTGGGCGCTGACGAGGCCCCACCAGCAATCATTTCCGTATATCTTGGAGCTCAGCTTACTGATGTATTAGACCAGCTAATCGACACTGGTACAGCTACACACTCTATTAAGCGTGAGAATATGGATACTGGTGTAAATGTGCTTCCTGAATTCAAGAAGGATGCAATGGACAGAAACAGAACATCACCATTCGCATTTACAGGAAATAAGTTCGAATTCCGTATGGTAGGTTCCCGCGATTCTGTTGGTGAACCTAATATCGTACTTAATACAATTCTTGCAGAGAGCCTGTCTGATATATGCGACAGAGTAGAAGCAAGCGAAGATAAGGATGCAGAGATTCATGACATTATCAAGGAGCTTGCATCTAAGCATGAGAGAATAGTATTCAATGGCAACGGTTACTCTCCTGAATGGGTTAGAGAGGCTGAGAGAAGAGGTCTTCCTAATATCCCATCAATGGTTGAAGCAATACCAGCATTAGTTAGCGATGATTCTGTGGAATTATTCGAGAAGTTCAACGTATTCTCCAAGGCTGAGCTTGAATCGAGAGCAGAGATTGAATACGAGTTCTATGCTAAGACAATTAACATTGAAGCTAGAACAATGGTTGACATCACAAGGAAGCAGATTATTCCTTCTGTGATTGAATATACAACAAGACTTGCTAATTCCATTAATCAGGTTAGAAGTGCTTCTGATAAGGCAAATGTTGATGCACAGGAGGAAATTCTCGTGCAGGTATCAGATAATTTGAAGCTTGCCAAGGAGAAGCTTGATAATCTTGAGAAGAAGATTCCTGTTGCTAAGGATATTCTTGAGACTGATAAGAGAGCGATATACTTCCATGATGAGATTATGAAGGCTATGAAGGAATTAAGAGAGCCTGTTGACAAGCTGGAGATGCTTGTTGAAAAGAACGCATGGCCAATGCCATCATATGGTGACTTATTGTTTGGATTATAGAAATAATAAAGTGTAATGAGAGAGCCCTAGTGCCTCAGCAATAGAATTTACCCAACCGCCTCATACAGAAAATCGGCTTGTTGGATAAATTCATATTGCTTAAGCACTAGGGCTCTTTGTGTACCACATTAATTCCATCATCACCTTTGCAATAAGATTTTTCCAACCGCCTCATACAGAAAATCGGCTTGTTGGAAAAATTCTTATTGCTTGGTGCTGAGGGTTTTTAGTTTGCTTAATAAGCAATTCTCCACCTTGATGTCAACTTAATGGGTGTGAGTTGAATTAAATGTAGTGCTATTTGTAGTGTTAGTAGTATTTGTTGAATTTGTATCTGTTGTGTTTGTAGTCTCCGTAGTAGTTACAGTTGTCGTAACCTCCACGTTAGATTGTCCATCGTGGATTGTACAGTAGTTGGTGAAGCCATTAATGTCATACAGGTAATCGCCATCGGCGCTGCCTGGGCTTCCGCCTATAATATATACGCTTGAGCTTGTGGATGGACAATATTCTGTTGCAATCTGCTGTGATTCATTACATATTGTTACTCCAATATGGTGATCACAGGTTTCCTTCGGCTCTGTACCATTTGCAAAATATTCCGTAATTACCATACTTCCTCTTGGGTCGTTATCACAGACGCCTTCGATTGGTAATTTGCCAGATTTCTTACATACAGCCATCTCTGTAATTCCGCTAGGCTTAACGAAATCCTTAAATGGCAGCTTCTCATGGATTCGCTTCATGGCAGCCTTCCATATTGCCTTAGAATAGCTTGTAGAGCCTTGTACTGCATTATCATCATTACCACCCCAGATTACACAGGTATAATAAGGAGTAAAGCCTGCGAACAATGTATCTCTGTTCTTAGTTGTTGTACCTGACTTACCAGCAACTGCCATACCATCGAAGTTAGCAGGAGTACCAGTACCCTTAGTCATAACATCCTCCATGGCGCTTGTAAGAAGCCATGCAGAAGTTTCCTTAAGAACGCTCTTAGTATCCCTGTCTCTATTATCAATAATTAGCTTACCACTGTTGTCCTCAACCTTAGTATAGAAGGTTGGCTTGTAGTATTTACCCTGATTAGCGATTGTAGCGTATGCTCCTGTAAGCTCAAGGTTAGTAACACCATTTGTAATACCACCAAGGGCAAGAGCCTGGTTGTTATCACCACTTACAAGTGTTGTTATACCGAAATTCTTGGCATATTCCATACCCAGTCCAGTACCAATCTTAGTAAGCGTCTTAACAGTTACAATATTGATTGAATCAGTAATACCTTCTCTAAGAGTTGTAAATCCTCTAAATGAGAAGTCGTAGTTGTTAATTGACTGACCATTTGCGTAGCTCATAGGTGCATCGTCCTGAACTGTCGCAAGTGTCATATTAGCTGCATCAAGGGCAGGTGCATAAGCTGTAATAATCTTGAAGGTAGAACCTGGCTGACGTGTAATGTCTGTGGCTCTGTTAAGTGTCTTAGAGCCGTCCTTAGGTCCTCGTCCACCAACAAGGGCAACAACTGTACCGTTGTTATGGTCCATTACCGTAAATGCTACTTGTGGCTGAAGTGTATATGACACAGTCTCACCGCCTTCAGGAATAACATCACCTGGTCCCATTATTTCCTTCTTGTATTTCTCAATAGCTGCAGCCGCTGCCGCCTCAGAATCAAAATCAATAGTGTAATTAGGATTAGCATTTTGATAATAAGAGAGCATTGTCTGGTCGCTATAATTCTTCGTAGAACCATCAGCCTTATGTACTGTAAGCCTGTATGAGAAGCTTACCTTAGGCTTTGTAGGGTAGTTGTTCTGGTTATTGGCTTCCTCGTCACAGATTGCCTGAATCTCGCTATCCTGTGTTGAATATATCTTAAGTCCGCCGCTATAAATCTTCTGATATGCTTCGCTTTCTGAATAACCCTTTTCTTCCATAAGGTCATCAGCAAGCTGTTCTGTTAAGGCATCTACAAAATACGAAGTGGCGCCACTAGTAGTATTAGTACTGTTAATTGTTGAGATTCTGTCGTACACATCGTCATTTAATGCCTTCTCATATTCATCATCTGTTATATAACCCTGCTTAACCATTCTCTTTAGAACATCCTGCTGACGTGATTTGTTGTTCTTCGGATTAGTTATTGGGTTGTATTTTGAAGGGTTCTGTGTAATAGCAGCAATAACTGCACTCTCTGATAAGCTTAAGTCAGATACAGGCTTGTTGAAATATTTATTAGAAGCAGCCTGTACACCAAGTGTATTAGAGCCTAGGTTAATTGTGTTAAGATAGTTCTCTAATATCTCATCCTTATCCATATAATCTTCAAGCTTAACCGCTAGGTACTGCTCCTGAATCTTACGGTTGAACCTCTCAATGAAGTTGTTCTCACTCATCCATTGAGTGAAATAATTGTTCTTAAGTAACTGCTGGGTAATTGTACTACCACCCTGAGATTCCTTACCGAAGCTTATAAGCCCTGTAAATGCTGCTCTGACAACACCGATTAAGTCAACGCCGTTATGGTTATAGAATCTCTCATCCTCGATTGCCACAAATGCGTGTTGCAAATCCTTAGGTATGTTGTCTAATGCAGCGTGCTCTCTGTTAGCTCCAGAGGCAGCTAAGGTTTCAATCTCGTTACCATCCTTGTCATATACCTTAGACATATATCCTGTAGGAGATACATCTATCTCATCAATGTCAGGACACTGAGCAATTAGAATAGTTGAATATATTCCAAATGCTACTATAAGAAAAAGGACGAATCCACATATACCAATTGCTAGTGATTTCCCAAAGGTCCTATTGAACTTCTTCCTTGCATTATCTTGTTTACTGGATACATTGCGGGCACGATTATTTACATTTTTCTTGCCGTAATTCATAAAAACCTCCAATAATGTGATATTATATGTCATAGACTTCTATATTATACCAAAAAAATCGCATATTATAAAGAAGAAGTTACTTTAGGAGCCAATGGATAAAGTTACTGGAGGAGCCAATGGATAACAATGTTGTAATCAAAGGTGAAGCAGCAGGAGAAGTAGTTGTTAAGAAATCACGTTTTATTGCTGCGCTTAAATTCGTAGAGACAACCGCAGAAGCTGACACCTATATTAAGGACAAGAAGAAGCAGTATCATGATGCCAGACACAACTGCTCTTGCTATATTGTGGAGAACGGCACCGTATCGAAATCCAGCGACGACGGCGAGCCATCGGGCACAGCAGGCCGCCCTATGCTAGAGGTTCTAGAGGGCGCAGGAATCACTAATGTTGTGTGCGTTGTAACAAGATATTTTGGGGGCATCCTTCTTGGAACAGGAGGTCTTGTCCGCGCCTATCAGGATGCGGTGAAGGCGGCTTTAGAGAATGCAACCCTACTTAAGACCATAACCGTCAATGCCCTTAAGGTTACTGTTGACTATAATCAGTGGCCCCTAATTGAGAAGCTTTGCAGGGAGAATAACATTTCCATGGAGGATACTGCCTACACTGAAAATGTTACATCAAGGCTAATGATTCCAATAGCAGATACAGACCGCATTGTCTCTGACATCATAGAACTAACAGGAGCCAAGGCAACAATTGTGCGGGACGAGGCTGAATATACTATATTTAGTGATTAACAAAACGCTCAAAAGGGTATATAATATAAGTGTAACTATGTTGAGTGGTAAAAATGTTCCATAAGCTGATTTTCTCTATGAGGCGTTGGAATATTTTTACCGCTCAACAGGATATAATCTACATTAAGAAAGGAGGAGCGTATGATTAATGGAATTGGTCCTATAGGCTATGGAACATCTAATGTTGGTTCTGTGTTCGGCTCCACTCTTGGTGTAGAGGAAGGTTCTCTAGGCACAGGGGTTAACGCCACTGAAGAAGCCCAGGGAATAGGCAAGGTCGGGGAAGAGAAAGCCAACGGCGGCGAATGCCAGACCTGTAAGAACCGTAAGTATCAGGATGGTTCTGATGAGATGGTATCCTTCAAGGCAGCGACACACATTTCCCCTAATGCGGCAGGTTCAGCAGTACGAGGACACGAAGGTGAGCATGTGTCTAACGCTTACAAGAAGGCCTTTCAGGAGGGTGGTAAGGTTGTATCAGTTGGTGTATCAATTCACACCGCAGTCTGCCCAGAGTGTGGAAGGACTTATGTGTCAGGCGGAACAACCCATTCCGTTATATCAACACCTGTTAATGAGGACAAGAAGAACCCATATACTCAGAATAAAAATGCTTTATCCAAGGCTAATTCGCCAGGATTAGTAATGGATTTCAAAATGTAATTAAAGGAGACCTAACAATGGATATTAATCAGACAATTGCCCAGGAGCTTGGAATTAGAACGCAGCAGGTAGAGGCAACAGTTAAGTTGATTGATGAAGGGAACACAATCCCATTTATTGCCAGGTATCGTAAGGAAGTTACCGGAGCGCTTGATGACGAAGTGCTCCGGAATCTTTTTGATAGGCTAACTTACCTTCGTAACCTGGAGGAGCGCAAGAACACTTGCATCGCATCAATTGAAGAACAAGGCAAGCTAACGCCGGAACTGAAGAAGCAGATTATGGAGGCTACAACACTTGTCGTTGTAGAGGATTTATATAGGCCGTATAAGCAGAAGAGAAGAACAAGAGCCATGGTGGCTACGGAGAAGGGCTTAGAGCCGCTAGCCGACATTATTATGGCTCAGGAAGAGACTAAGCCTATTATTGAAATCGCAGCAGATTACATCAACGAAGAGAAGGAAGTTGCCACTGCTGAGGATGCGCTGAATGGTGCTAAGGATATTATTGCCGAAGTCATAAGCGACGAGGCTGATTATAGAATGTTCATTCGTGAACTCACATTTGACAAGGGTAGAATTGTAAGCGCCGCTAAGGACCCTGAGGCTGAATCAGTATACGAAATGTACTACGAATTCGACGAGGCATTAAACAAAGTCCCAGGTCACAGAATCCTTGCAATTAATCGTGGTGAGAAGGAGAAGGTCCTTACTGTTAAGGTTGAGGCACCGGAAGAAGAGATAATTAGCTACCTCGAATCTAAGGTGATTCTTAAGGATAATCCTAATACAACCGAGATACTTAAGGATGTAATCGCAGACAGCTACAAGAGGCTTATTGCTCCTGCAATTGAGCGTGAGATTAGAAGTTCTCTTACAGAGGAAGCAGAGGATAGCGCCATTAAAGTATTTGGCAAGAATCTTGTGCAGCTTCTTATGCAGCCACCAATTATTGGCAAGGTGGTACTTGGCTGGGACCCGGCATTTCGTACAGGCTGCAAGCTGGCAGTTGTTGATGCCACAGGCAAGGTGCTAGATACAACAGTAATCTATCCAACAGCGCCACAGAACAAGGTTGAGGAGTCTAAGGCTACACTTAAGAAGCTAATTGACAAGTACAATATTGAGCTTATATCTGTGGGAAATGGTACAGCAAGCCGTGAGTCTGAGCAGATAATTGTTGACTTAATTAAGGAACTTCCTGTAAATGTTCAATATGTAATTACCAACGAAGCAGGAGCGTCAGTTTATTCTGCAAGTAAGCTTGCAACAGAGGAATTTCCTAACTTTGATGTTGGTCAGAGAAGTGCCACATCAATTGCAAGAAGATTGCAGGACCCATTATCAGAGCTTGTTAAGATTGACCCTAAGTCAATTGGTGTAGGTCAGTATCAGCATGATATGAACCAGAAGAAGTTAAGCGAGGCCTTATCTAATGTGGTAGAAGACTGCGTTAACAAGGTAGGAGTTGATCTTAATACTGCATCAGCATCCCTTCTAGTATATGTATCAGGAATCAATAAGACCTTAGCTAAGAATATTGTTGAATATCGTGAGGCTAATGGAGCTTTTGATGAGAGAAAGAAGCTCCTTAAGGTGCCAAAGCTTGGTCCAAAGGCGTACGAGCAGTGCGCTGGATTTCTTAGAATAAGAGATGGTAAGAATCCGCTAGATTCCACAAGTGTTCACCCAGAAAGCTACGAGGCGGCTCTTAAGCTGTTAGATAAGATGAATCACTCCCTTGATGAGATTCTTAAGGGTGGAATGGCAGGAATCTCCAAGGAAGCAGGAGATGTAGCAGGATTAGCTGATGAACTTAACATCGGTGAAATCACTCTTACTGATATCTTATCAGAATTAGAGAAGCCAGGTCGTGACCCAAGAAGTGATATGCCACTTCCAATTCTTAGAAGTGACGTCCTTGAGATGAAAGACCTAAAGCCTGGCATGGTTCTTAAGGGAACTGTAAGAAATGTTATTGATTTTGGAGTATTTGTTGATATAGGCGTTCATCAGGATGGACTTGTTCATATATCAGAGATATGTGATAAATACATTAAGCATCCATTAGAAGCTGTTAGTGTAGGCGATGTTGTTGAGGTATCAGTGCTTTCTGTAGATTTGGAGAAGCAAAGGATTCAGCTTACAATGAAGACAGGTGGCAACAATATTAATGTTGGCGGCTCTAATGCTAAGTCTGACAAGAATTTCCACAAGGGCGGAAAGAATGTCTCAGGAAATAAGTCTAACAGACCTAATGGAAGAAATGATAAGAATAACAGAGGCGACAATAGACGAGAAGGACGTAAGAAGGGAATTGTTAAGAGAAACAATTTCTTCGATGGAATAGTAATCAAATAGTTGACACGACAGGTGTGAATTATTATACTTTATTAGGTAGTCAAAAAATTAACATATAAATCTTCGGGGCAGGGTGCAATTCCCGACCGGCGGTGATCTGCTTGTGCAGTAAGTCCGCGAGCAACGCTTATAGTTGTTGAGCTGGTGAGATTCCAGCACCGACAGTACAGTCTGGATGAAAGAAGATGCGTAGTAGCGACGTATTAAGCCCCAGAGTATCTCTGGGGTTTTTTGTTGACAAATGCTCGGAAGTAGAAAGAAGGAGTTATGGAACAGGCAACAACAAAACCAAAAGTAATCACACCACGTAAACTGGCAATGGGAGGAATGCTATCAGCAATAGCATTTGTACTAATGTATTTAGAAATCCCAATTCCAATTATGCCAAGCTTTATTAAGTTTGATTTCTCAGACTTGCCAGCGCTAATTGGAGCATTTGCACTAGGACCTGTGTGGGGAGTTGTAATAGAGCTAATTAAGAATCTGTTGCATCTTGCAGTATCACAGTCTATGTTCATTGGTGAATTGTCCAACTTTATCTTAGGAGGAACATTTGCCTTGGTAGCAGGTCTTATATATGGCAGAAAGAAGACTAAGAAGAATGCATTCTTTGCAGGCTTAATTGGTGCAGCAGTGATGGGAATCGTTAGTATATTCGCCAATTACTTTATCGTATACCCTGTATATATTGATGCTTACTTCAATGGTTCCCTTGATACTTGTCTTGCAATGTACAATGCAATATGTTGGGAAGTACCAGATTCAGGTGTAGGACCACATTTATTCGAGATTAAGTCTCTAATGCAGGCACTACTTATATTCAATCTGCCGTTTACTTTCCTTAAGGGAATGATATCAGTAGGTATCAGCATGTTAATCTACAAGCCTTTGTCACGCTTTATCAAGGGCAAGAAAGAGTAACATATTTGTAATGAATTATATCTAATGTTATAATTAAGTCAGACTCGTGGGGGTCTGACTTATTTTATGTAGAGAGGAAGACACAATGAACCTGAAGTTTGACGTGAAGATGACCGCTAAGGATTTATATAAATATAATCTTAGGAATGCCTATACTGGTATGCAGGGTATATTAAGTATCTTATTTGCGATACTTGTTATATTTGTATTTATATGGAAGTTTGATGCTTTGACACTTGTATACAAGCTGCTTTTTATTGCCCTTGCAGTAGCATTTCTTGTATATATTCCTATTTCATTATACCTTAGAACCAAGCAGGTAATGGCTAATACCCCGGTATTCAAGGAGCCACTGACATTTATTTTTGAAGATGAGCAGATTAGAATCGAGTCTCCAGTAGAGGTGGAAGATGCACAGGGTGTACTCCCTTGGGAGGATGTATATAGGGTAACAAAGACCAGCTCACAGATTCTCATATATACTAACAGAGTCAGCGCCTACATTATTCCAAGAGACCAGATTACTGATGTGGAGCCACAGCTTATTGAGATACTCAAAGCCAAGGTTGAAGACTTCAAGCTTAGAGGTATAAAGTAATGACTTTTGAAAGTAATAGCGATACTGATACAAGACAATTTGCCAAGGATTTGGGTAAGAAGGCCAAGGCTGGCCAGGTCTACGCTCTTATAGGAGACCTAGGAGTAGGCAAGACTGTATTTACTCAGGGCTTTGCAGAAGGGCTAGAGATAAGCGAGTGGATTAACAGTCCTACATTTACAATAGTGCAGGAATATGTGGACGGGCGACTACCCTTCTATCACTTCGATGTATATAGAATTGGTGACCCGGAGGAAATGTACGAGGTAGGCTTCGATGATTATGTCTATGGCGAAGGTGTCAGCCTAATTGAGTGGGCTAATAGGATTGAAGAGATTCTGCCAGAGGATGTAATTATTGTTAGAATTGACAAAGACTTAGACAAAGGCTTTGATTATAGAAGAATTGAGATAGATAAGGATTTGTAGAACCAATGAAAGTATTAGGAATAGAAAGCTCAGGCATCGTTGCCAGTGTGGCTATAGTTGAAGATAGTGTACTCCTTGGGGAGTACACAATTAATCATAAACGAACTCATTCCAGAACACTTATGCCTATGCTTGATGAGCTTAAGAAGAATATAGAGCTTGACTTAGAGACCATAGATGCCATTGCCGTGGCAGCAGGTCCTGGCTCCTATACAGGACTTCGCATTAGTTCATCAACAGCCAAGGGACTGGGAATGGCATTAGATAAACCAGTTATATCGGTGCCGACAATTGATGCCCTAGCCTACAATCTGTGGGGAAGCAGCGACTATGTGTGCCCTATAATGGATGCAAGGCGCTCCCAGGTCTATACGGGAATATATCGTTTTGATCAGGGTAGCATGGAGATAGTTGAGCCTCAGAAGGTGGAGGATATTAACAGCCTGCTTTCCGACTTATGGGATTTGTTAGATGATAATGACTACGGTGATGTGGTATTTATAGGGGATGCAGTAAATCTTCATAGAGAGCTTATTGTAGATAGGCTAGAGGATTTGGCGCGATTCGCCCCTGCCAGCCTTAATATGAATAGGGCAGCATCAGTGGCAACTCTTGGAGTAGAATATGCTAGGGAGGGTAAGGTTGAATCAGCCAGCGCCCACAGACCATATTATCTTAAGCTGTCTCAGGCAGAGCGCGAGAGGCTTGAGGAAGGTAAGGATATATTAGAACCAAGTGATGGAACCTACAGAACAGATAAGATTTAGAGAAGTTAAGTGATGGAACTTACTAAGCAGATACATTTTCGAGAAGCCACGATAGACGATATTGACAGGATAGAGGAGATTGAGAAGGACTCATTTACAGATAATTGGAGATTTGATGCATTCAACTCCTGCCTTATTGGTCCCTTCTATGATATGAACGTGGCTACGATTGATGATAGAATAATTGGATATGGCATTATGAAATGCATATACGAAGACGGTGAGCTTATCAGGATTGCCGTTGACAAGTCGGTGCGAGGCCAGGGTATTGGAGAAGAGATTCTTAGATTACAGCTAGATAGAGCAAGGCTCCTTGGCGTAGAGAAGGTATTTCTCGACGTAAGGAAGTCCAACGAGGCGGCCATATCAATGTATGAGAAATTAGGCTTCGCAAGATATGAGATAACGAAAGATTTCTATAGAGACCCAACAGAGGACTCTATTAAGTTCAGGAAGGATATAGTATGTTAGATGTGTGTTTGTTAGGAACGTCGGGGATGATGCCCCTTCCTAATAGATGGCTTACAAGTATGCTGACTCGTTACAACGGCAGCAATATATTAGTGGATTGCGGCGAGGGAACCCAGATTGCCCTTAAGGAGACAGGCTGGAGCCCTAACCCTATTGATGTAATCCTGTTCACACATTTTCACGCGGACCACATAAGTGGCCTTCCAGGTATGCTCCTTTCTATGGCAAATGCTGACAGGACCGAACCTGTACTGCTTGTTGGCCCAAGAGGCTTAACTAAGGTAGTGCAGTCACTTCTGATAATAGCAGGAGGACTGACCTTTGATTTACATTTTCACGAATTGAAGGAAGCAGAGGAGACGCTGGAGATTAACGGCTATACTATTAAGGCCTTCAAGGTTAAGCACAACGTGCCTTGCTACGGATATAGCATTTCCATATCGAGACTGGGCAAGTTCGACGCTGCGAAGGCTAAGGAATTAGATATTCCAATTAATTATTGGAACAAGCTGCAGCACGGCGAGACAATTGACGATGGAGATAATCACTACACACCGGATATGGTTATGGGACCTGCAAGAAAAGGCCTTAAGGTTACATATTCAACTGACTCAAGACCATGCGAAGCCATTGTTAATAATGCCAAGGACTCAGACCTGTTTATCTGCGAAGGAATGTATGGTGAGAAGGAGAAGCTTGCAAGCGCTAAGGAGAAGAAGCACATGACCTTCTACGAGGCGGCAGATATGGCAAAGCAGGCTGATGTGAAGGAGCTATGGCTTACACATTTTAGCCCATCACTTATGGGACCGAAGCAGTATATGAAGGAAGTTCGAGATATATTCGCTAATTCGCATCTTGGAGCGGATGGCAAGAAGTTAGAGCTTGTGTACGAGGAGGAAGGCGAATGAATAAGAAACTCAAAATAGTTATCAGAGTAGGAATAGTTTCATTAGCATGCGCAGCTCTTGTGGTGGGATACTTTATATATCTTAACAAGAAGAATGCTAAGACCGAGGAGCCTGACACGGAGCTTACGGAGGCAGAGATAATTGAGACTACTGATTTCGACAAGAATTATCCTGAGACTCCACGGGCAGTTGTAAAATGGTATAACAGAATCGCTACTGTTATATATAATAACGACCTAGGGGATGTGAAGCTAGAGGCTGTAGCTGAACAGGAGAGGAAGCTTCTTGACGACGATTTGCTCAAGCTCAATCCTGAGAAGGATTTCTACAAGAATCTTGAGAAGGAAATGAAGGAAAACGAGGAGCGCAAGAGGTCCATTGTGTCTTCTGAAGTTAGCGACAGCGCTGATGTATTATATAAGACTGTGGCAGGGTACGAGTGTGCTTATTTGTATTCCTACTATTTTGGCAAGGAAGGCAACAACTTCACCAGAACATATCAGAAGTTCTGTCTAAGAAAGGATAAGCAGGGCAGGTGGAAGATTCTCACCTTCGAGAAGGTTCCACAGGAAGAATCTAGCTTTGCTGAATAGGTTAATTTAAAGCATGTCTAATTACCGAGTGTCGTCACGCTCATAAAGAAAATCGCGTAGACGACCTCGGCTAATTAGACGTTATTAAAGTGTCCTTCTGTCAACCTAGGTTTTGGCTGCTTAGACACTAGTATAAGGATTATAGATTATGTCAAGTAAGAATATTACAATACTATCAATAGAGTCCTCCTGTGATGAGACGGCGGCGGCGGTAGTTAGAAACGGCAGAGAGGTTATTAGTTCCGTCATATCTACCCAGGTGCCAATCCATACTCTGTACGGTGGCGTGGTGCCAGAGATTGCAAGCCGCAAGCACATTGAGAGAGTGAATCAGGTAATTGAACAGGCGCTGCAGGATGCTAAGATGACCTTAGACGACATTGACGCAATTGCGGTAACAAGAGGCCCAGGCCTTGTGGGAGCGCTCCTTGTGGGCGTGTCCGTTGCCAAGGCCATAAGCTATGCTAAGAACATTCCCCTTGTGGGAGTCCATCACATAGAGGGCCATATATGCGCTAATTATATTGAGTATCCAACCCTCGAGCCCCCATTTATGTGTCTTGTGGTATCGGGTGGTCATACTCATCTGGTAAATGTTAGTAACTACGGCGAGTACGAAGTTCTAGGCCGAACTAGAGACGACGCGGCAGGTGAAGCATTTGACAAGATAGGCAGGGAGATTGGCCTTGGCTATCCAGGCGGCCCGAAGATTGAGTCTGCGGCTAAGGAGGGCAACCCTAATGCAGTGGAACTCCCAAGAGCAGTTGTTAATGACAATGTCTATGACTTTAGTTTCAGCGGCCTTAAGTCTGCAACCCTTAACTATCTTAACAGTGTGCGGATGAAGGGCGAGGAGGTAAATGTTCCAGATGTTGCAGCGTCCTTCCAACAGGCTGTTGTAGATGCGCTAGTGGAGCACGCCATGCTAGGCGCCACAGAATATGGCGCTAAGAAGCTGGCGATTGCAGGTGGCGTGGCAAGCAATTCCACATTTAGGAAAGCCATGAAGACAGCCTGCGAAGACAAAGGCATCGAATTCTTCTGTCCTACGAAGACGCTGTGCACCGACAACGCGGCAATGATTGGCTGCGCTGGATATTACGAGTATATTAATGGAAGAAGAGATGGCCTGGACCTAGACGCAGTGCCATATCTTAAGTTAGGAGAATAACCTATGAGTGAATTTGTGGGGATTATATTGTCCGCCGGTCGCGGCAAGAGAATGGGCTCCGACGTTCCTAAGCAGTACATGGAACTTCAGGGTAAGCCGATTCTCTATTATTCTATAGAAGCTTTTGAGAAATCAGCCGTTGATTCTATTATAATTGTGGCGGGATCTGCCGATATAAATTATGTTAGGGCTGATATTGTTGAGCGCTTCGGCTTCAAGAAGGTGCAGTCCGTAATAGAGGGAGGCAATGAACGCTACGATTCTGTGTATAACGGTCTTCGCGAGGCGGTGAAGCTTGGGGCTGACTACGTAATGATTCATGATGGAGCCAGACCTTTTGTTGATAATGACACCTTGTCTCGCTGCATGGCAAATGTTAAATCAACTCGCGCCTGCATTGCAGGAATGCCAGTTAAGGATACAATCAAGGTTGTTAATAAGGATGATGTTATAATTGACACTCCTGATAGAGCCACTCTTTGGATGGCTCAGACACCGCAGTGCTTTGAGACGAAGCTGGCCCATGACAGCTATAAGAAGATGATTGAGTCCGGCAAGACCGAGGGTGTTACTGATGATGCCATGGTTGTAGAGGCATTTGGCGGCGTTGCATCTACTATGATTGAAGCTTCTTATAATAATATTAAGGTGACTACGCCTATTGATATTATAGTAGGTGAGCAGCTTTTGTGAAAATGCTGTAAAAAATATGAAAAGGTTGTTGACAGTGCTTAAATTTCTGTGGTAGAATATGATTCGTGCCCTAAAGAGAGCACATAATTAAATATGAGTATGCAGAGGTATCGAAGAGGTCATAACGAGGCGGTCTTGAAAACCGTTTGTCCGAGAGGGCACGTGGGTTCGAATCCCACCCTCTGCGCTTAGAAATCCATCCAGTTTCTGAATGGGTTTCTTATTCTGAAAAATTCATATATTTTTCAAAATTTATTGTTGACAAGCATAATCTGTAGTGGTATAGTATCAGAGTTGCTGTCAATAAGACACAATTTACAATGTTCATTGAAAATTAAATAGTGAAACAAAGCATAACCAAATTGGTAAGATGCAAACCTAACAATTCCTTAAATGGAATAAACGTCTAATTTTAGACACAGTAAAACGAATTAATGCCAGATTTTATTTTGGCTTAAGGATTTAACATGAGAGTTTGATCCTGGCTCAGGATGAACGCTGGCGGCGTGCTTAACACATGCAAGTCGAACGAAGCACCTCTAATCGAAGATTGATAAAGCTTGCTTTTGATTGATTCACCTTGAGGTGACTGAGTGGCGGACGGGTGAGTAACGCGTGGGTAACCTACCTTATACAGGGGGATAACAGTTGGAAACGACTGCTAATACCGCATAAGCGCACAGGACCGCATGGTCTAGTGTGAAAA
>Ga0256404_1003620_pt1 | contig 30826 bp, 16 predicted proteins | sample RumenRJG_01DNA_FD_185990 | JGI IMG/M metagenome (GOLD analysis project Ga0256404, IMG submission 185990) | Bovine rumen microbial communities from Lethbridge, Alberta, Canada - RJG_01 | ecosystem: Host-associated > Mammals > Digestive system > Stomach > Rumen | place: Canada: Alberta | collected...
TGTAGAGGTTCTCGAAGCGCAGCGAAGAGGTCCTCTGCACCTCACGTTGCGGAATATTTCTCAGCCCTTAGGGCTATCGCCTATCGGTTCTTTGGCGTTTTCGACTGCAAACATAGTAACTAATTCTCTAATTCTTGATAAGAGAATATTCTAATTTTTGATCATAAAAATGCCCATCAAATGATGGGCTACGATTAGGGGCGGGGACTAACTTTCATGACCCGAACTGCGCCATCCGACAACTGTTGGCGACACACGAACAACCCTTTGCCATTGGGGCGCGCGACCAACACGCCGCTGGGTGTGTAGTAGTCGGTGCGGACAACACGGCCCTCCCCCTTCTGCAAAAACGGGCTGCTGATGCCGCTGACGGCGGGCTGCAACTGCCAACAGTAGGCGGGTTGCAGGAGCGTGGCGGAAAGGGCTGAAGCATCGTCAAGGCCATACCAGCCGTCGAGGTTGTTCTGGTCGCTGTCGAGGTTGCTGGCACGAATGGCGAGCAGCTGCGTCTGACGGTTCAGAAAGATGGGATGCAGGCCTTGTGCGCTGACGGTGGTGGTGCGCAGAAAGCGATTGCGGATGCCGTTGCCGAAGTCGATGTTACGAATGAAATACACACGCCCCTCCAGATTCCAAGCCTTTACGGAGCCATACTTCGGATACTCAGAAGCATCGTAGCCGCTGATGGTCCAGATGGTGCCCTGTGCGTCGGCATCGGCGGTGAGCGCTACGTCGCCCGTGCGGTCGGACTGCATGACGAGATAGCTCACCTCGGCTCCTTCTTTAGCGGGAAGGGTGATGTAGTAGTCGCCATCGGCAATGTCGTCGCAGCGAGCGGAGATGGTCTCGCCGTTGTTCTGCAGACGATAGGTGGTGCCGGCAGTTGTGGCGAAGGCAATCTCGTTGTCGGCGACAACCTCGTAGGAAACGGTTTCTCCTTTGTCGTCGGTGATGTTGAAGCACACTGCGGCATCGGGATATTTCACGACAGCGCGCTCACCACCATCAGAGGTGATGATGACCTCGGTGGCCTTGCCCTGCTGCCAGCTGATGTCGACAGCGAAGTTTCCTACGGCACGCAGACCGCGCACCGACCCGTCGGCCCACGCCGAAGGCAGGGCGGGCAGCAGCTCGAGCTTCCCCGTGTGGCTCTGGAGCAACATCTCCGCCATTCCGGCCGTAGCGCCGAAGTTTCCATCAATCTGATAGGGCGTGTGAGCATCCCAGAGGTTCTCGTAGACGCCGCCACCCTCGCTGTTACCCGTGTAGGTCTGAATGTGCAAGGCTGTGGCGAGCAAGCTCTGACAGCGGTCGCCGTCGTGAGCGCGGGCGTGACAGTTCACCTTCCACCCCATCGACCAGCCCGTGCCTTCATAGCCGCGCACGTTCAGCGAGTTCACGGCAGCCTTATAGATGACGGGGTCGATGTCCTCGGCAATCTGATTGCCCGGATAGAGACCGATGAGGTGTGACAGATGGCGGTGGGAGTTATACGACGACACGTTGTTCTGCGACGTGTACTTCCACTCGCGCAGCAGGGTTTTCCCGTTCACCACCTCGGTGGCGGTGCCCTTGTCGAGCTTCTCGAACTTCGTTCGCAGCTCGTCGAGGAACTTGCTGAGTTCCGGCGTCATGTAGTCCTTGCCCGTGCGGCGACCATACTCTTCGTAGGCCTGCAGGGTGTTGTTGAAGAGATCCCACACCAGCTGCTGCGAGTGGGCGGTGGCATTCTCGGAGCCGGGACCGTGCTCGGGCGAGTATTCGTTGGGACACTCATAGGTGCCGTCGCTGGCCAAGCGGAGTCGCTGCATCCAGTATTCGCAACACGAGTGCATGGCCGGCAGGGCCGTCTGCCAAAGGTAGTCGGTGTCGAGGGTGTAGCGGTAGTGCTGCCAAAGGTGCATGCAGTACCAGGCGTTGGCGATGGTGTAGTTCTGCATCCAGTTCGAGCCCGAGCCGTAGATGTTGTTCTCGGTGGTGAGCGTCCAGCCCTTCGACTGACCAGCTATCTGCCGTGCGTTCTTGCGCCACTGCGACCGGTCGCAGGCCTCGCGCTTGATGTAGTTCAGGAAGGGCAGATGCAGCTCGCCGAGATTGGTGGCCTCAGCAGGCCAGTAGTTCATCTGCACGTTGATGTTCGAATGGATGTCGGAGTTCCACGCGGGCGAATTGCTGTTGTTCCAAATGCCCTGCAGGTTGCTCGGCAGGTCGACACCGCGGCTGCACGCAATCATCAGATAGCGGCCGTAGTGGAAGTAGAGTTGTTCGAGCAGCAGGTTCTGTGCGTTGTTGCGGGCGAAGTTGCTGATAAGCGTGGGCGTGGTCACAGTGTTCTGCTGCGTGGTGATGTTCAGCTGGCAGCGGTCGAAGAGCGAACGGTAGTCGGCGATGTGATCGGCGCGGATGGCGTCGTAGCCCTTTGCGACGGCAGCCGTCACGCTTCCCTCGACGATGGGCGGCAGCTGGCTGGCGGGATAGACGTAGTCGTCGTTGTCGGGCGAGAAGTTGGTTCCGCCAAAGAGGAAGACAACGAGCTCGTCGGCACCCGTGACATCGAGGCTGCCATCAGCGCGCTGCGACAGGCTGCCACCCTTGGCGACGACCTTCATCATGCAATAGAACGCCTCATTCTGGCTGGTTCCCGTGCGCTTCGCCTCACCGCTGAACACCGCTGTGCCGATGCCGTCGGCGATGCTGTATCTGGGTGCGGTGCCGTTGGCATTATAGAGGATAAGGTTCTTGCTGATCTTGCCCGACGCGGTAGCCGTGTAGCGAATGGCGAGCACGCGGTCGGGATAGGACACGAGGTATTCACGCGAATAGCCGACGCCCCCGGCCTCGTAGGCCACACTCGCCAGCGCTTCCTCGATGTCGAGCCAGCGGCGGTAGTCGGTAGCCTTCGTCAGGCTGGCATCGAGGTCGGTGACGTAGAGATGTCCGAAGTCGAGGTACGACCCGTAGGAGCCGTTGTCGACAACGCTGCCTACATGTCCGCGCCAAAGGGTTTTCTCGTTGAACTGCACCTCATCGCGCTTCACGCCGCCCATCACGCAAGCACCAAACTGACCGTTGCCCAGCGGCAGCGTCGACGTCATCCAAACCGTCGCGGGCTTAGTGTACCAGAGTGTGTGGGTGTGCTCGGGTTTCCAAGTGGTGGTGCCGCTGATGGAAACCTCGCTCACGGCATCGGGTACGACATCGCTGAACGCCATCTCTGCCTCAGCCACAAACTGCAAAGGGTTGTTGACGTCGCCCTTTGCATAGAGGCCCAACTCACGGCCTGCACCGAAGCCGCCCCATTGGTTCAGATAGGCATAGCTGTCGGTTTTCTGGTCGGCATAGATTTCATAGCTGCCGGCGTAAGTGCTGTTGGTGGTGCTCACAATCTGAAACGATGTGTAGCCATCCATGGGAGCAGCTGCCGTCTGGAACTTTCCTGCCGACGGACTGTAGAACATCACCTGGCCGCCGCGTGTCGTCAGTCGGTAGTGCTTGCTGTCGACGGCCTCTACCTTCCACAGTTGCACGTCTTTCTTCGCGGCAACAGCCTCAGCGGTCTGCATGTTCTTGCCCTCGCCCATCGACGTGAGCACGGTCATACCTCGCTGCATCTGTATGTAGTACCAGTGTTCGTTGCCCTCGGTGCTTACTTCGGGAAATGTGGCGGCCGTAGTCATCTGCATGGCCTGCATCACGATGCTAATCAGCAAAAAAAGTCTTTTCATTTTCAATAGATTGTTGGTTTATGCGACAAAGATAAGAAATAAATGTGGATAATCACTACAAAACCTAAAACTTTTTTTGGCTTTTCCCACACTTATTCATTGCTTTGGCTTCGCCGAAGTTGCTCTCGCTCGGAAATGAAATCAAAAATTTTTGATTTGTATTTCGCTCACTTATTCGTAACTTTGCGACAAAAGTCGCGAAGTTACTGTGTTTCGGCAAAAAAAGAAACAAGTTTCTTTGTTTTGCTCTCAACTTTTCGCGAACTTTGGCTTCGCCGAAGTTACTTTCGTTCGGAAATGAAAAAGAAAAACGAGTTTTCTTTTTGCATTTCGCTCACTTATTCGTAACTTTGCAGGCTGTATGGTATTGAATTACATTTGGATTGCATTCTTTCTGATTGCATTCGTCATCGCATTAGTCAGGTTGGTGTTTCTCGGTGACACCGAGGTGTTCCCAGCTATTATGAACTCAACGTTCGAAACCTCGAAAACCGCCTTTGAGATTTCGCTCGGCCTCACGGGTATGCTCGCCCTGTGGCTGGGCATCATGAAAATTGGTGAGCGGGGTGGTGTCGTCAACATGTTGGCACGTATCTTGTCACCGGTGTTCACTAAACTTTTCCCCGACATCCCGAAGGGGCATCCGGCTACGGGTAGCATCTTCATGAATGTTGCAGCAAACATGCTGGGACTCGACAACGCCGCCACTCCGCTCGGACTGAAGGCGATGGAGCAGTTGCAGCAGCTCAACGAGGAGAAGACCGAGGTGCGCCGGAAGCGTTCGCTGCTCACCGACGAGCAGGCGAAGGTGCAGTTGCAAACCGCCACCAATCCGATGATTATGTTCCTGGTGCTGAACACGAGTGGACTGACCATCATCCCGGTTTCCATCCTCGCCTATCGCTCGCAGCAGGGTGCCGCACAGCCCACCGATGTGTTTGTGCCCATTCTGCTGGCTACCTTCTTCGCTACGCTGGCGGGCATTATCATCACCTCACTCTATCAGCGCATCAACCTGCTCAACCGCACGATATTGCTTACGCTGGGCGGAATGAGTGCTGCCATAGCCGCCATCATCTGGGGGTTCAGCCGTCTGGACTCGGTACTGATGAACACAGTGAGTGTGTCGGCAGCATCGATTCTGCTGATGACCATCATCGTGGGCTTCATCGTTGCCGCGATGCGCAAGAAGGTGAACGTCTACGACTCATTCGTCGAAGGAGCAAAGGAAGGCTTCACGACGGCCGTGCGCATCATCCCCTATCTGGTCGCCATCCTCGTGGCAATCGGTGTGTTCCGCGCCAGCGGTGCGATGGACTGGCTGATGAGTGCCATCAAATGGCTGGTGGGGCTCACGGGTTCGAATGCAGAGTTTGTCGACGCCCTTCCCACCGCCATCATGAAACCCCTTTCGGGCAGCGGTGCTCGCGGTATGATGGTCGACGCGATGACGCAATTTGGTGCCGACTCGTTCGTCGGTCGCCTCAGCTGTATCTTCCAAGGCTCCACCGACACAACGTTCTATATTCTCGCCGTCTACTTCGGCTCGGTGGGAGTCCGCTACACGCGTCATGCAGTAGCCGCCGGCCTGCTCGCCGACCTCGCTGGCGTTATCGCCGCTATCTGCATCGCGTATATGTTCTTTGGATAAGGATTTTAGGGAGATTAGGGGAATTAGGGAAATTAGGGAGATTAGGAAATATGGAACAATATCAAAAGCAACCAGGAAGCTATAGGTCGCTGAAGGCTTATCAGAAGTCGGAATGCGTCTATGATATTACTTTCTATTTCGTTGACCATTTCCTGGACCGGGGGCATGACCGCACTGCTGACCAGATGCAACAGGCAGCACGCTCTGGCAAACAGAATATTGTGGAGGGCTACAGCGATGCTGAAGGCTCTTCTGCCTCTCACCATAAACTGACCGTCATTGCAAAAGGCAGCCTCGAAGAACTATTGGAGGACTACGAGGATTATCTGCGCGTTCACCAGCTGGAGCGATGGGGGCAGCAACATCCCAAATATACGACCTGCATACCCCTCTTCCAGAAACATAACGACAGTGCTTACTATCGCCGCCAAATTGAAGGCCGGAATGCTGAAGACATTGCCAACATCGCCATTATCGTGATTCACCAGACACTTGCGCTGCTTCGCGGACTTATCGACAGAATCGACAGGCAGTTCCTTCAGGAAGGCGGTATCAAAGAGCAGCGCTATCAAGCAAGAATAAACTATAGAAACAATGTGAGAAAGGATTTTAGGGATTACCCTAACTCCCCTAATCACCCTAACTCCCCTAATCACCCTACTCCCCCTAACTCCCCTAACAATGGCCAATCTTAAATCACTCCTCAAAGATACCGCCATCTACGGTCTCTCGAGCATCGTGGCACGCTTCATCAACTACTTCCTGGTGCCCATCCAGACGAAGCGGTTTGCGGCGTCAGGCGGACAATATGGCATCATCACCAACGTCTATGCCTATGTGTCACTGCTCATCATCCTGCTCACTTACGGCATGGAGACCACCTTCTTCCGTTTCATGAGCAAGGAAGGCGAGAATCCCGAGCGCGTCTATTCCACCACGCTTCGCATGGTCGCCACAACATCGCTGGTGTTTGCCGCCGTTGTGAGCGTATTCCTGCAGCCGCTGGCCAATCTGATGGGCTACGGCGACCATCCGGAGTACGTCTGGGTGATGTTCATCACTGTAGACATAGATGCCTTCGTCGCCATTCCGATGGCCTATCTACGCTACCTGCATAAGCCCGTGAAGTTCGCATCGATTCAGATCTTCAACATTGCGTTGAACATCGTGCTGAACCTTCTCTACCTCATTGTGCTGCCCGCGCTGGAATGGAATCCCTTCGGCATCTACGACTCGCAGTTCACGCTGGAGGTGGTGTGGGTGTTCTACATCAACATCTTCTGCTCATTCGTGAAAATGCTGCTGCTCTGGAAGGAGATCGGCGGCATCCGCTTCGGCTTCGACCGCGCAGCCTGCAAGCGCATGCTCAGCTACGCCTGGCCGCTGCTCGTAATGGGTTTGGCTGGACAGCTCAACCAAGCCGCCTCGCAGATTCTGTTCCCCTACTTCTACGACGGCTCGACTGAGGAGGCTCACACCGAGCTCGGTATCTATGGTGCATGCATCAAGATTGCGATGATCATGGTGATGATTACGCAGGCGTTCCGCTATGCCTACGAGCCGTTTGTCTTCGGCAAGAGCAAGGACAAGAACAGCAAGGAAACCTACGCCGAGGCGATGAAGTTCTTCATCATCTTCACGCTGCTGGCATTCCTCGCCGTCATCGGCTATATGGACATCCTTCGTGACCTCCTCATCGGCGAGAGCTATTGGGAAGGTCTGCGCGTCGTACCTATCGTGATGGCTGCCGAAATCATGTTCGGCATCTTCTTCAACCTGTCGTTCTGGTATAAGCTTACCGACCGAACCATCTGGGGCGCCTATTTCTCAGGCATCGGTGCTGTGGTGCTCATCGTCATCGACATCCTGTTCATCCCGCGCTTCAGCTACATGGCTTGCGCGTGGGCGGGCTTTGCAGCCTATGGCGTGTCGATGGTCATTTCTTATTTTGCCGGACAGAAGTACTTCCCCGTTAATTATCCGCTGAAGTCAATAGCCTTCTACTTCCTGATTGCCGCCGTGCTCTTCGCCTTAATGACGCAGGCCAACGCCCACCTGCCTATTTGGGCTGCCCTGCTGGTGAACACCTTGTTGCTGCTGGTCTTCGTGGCCGTCATCATCAAGCGCGACCTACCGCTCAGCAGCCTCCCCATTATCGGAAAGAAATTCAAAAAATAACTAGACTAGAATGAAGAAACTTATCGTTGGTTTGTTGGCCACTCTGACCCTGACAACCGTGCGTGCGGCTACGACGATTGTCATCAATGAAGTGATGGCATCGAATACGGGCTCCGTGATGAGTCCTGCCATCAATTTCGATAGTTGGATAGAACTCTACAACCCTTCTGACCAGGCCATTGACCTCGCCCGTTGCTATCTGAGCGACGACCCTGCAGACCTGACCCGCTGGCAGATGCCCGACAACATCGGCACGATTCCTGCCAAGGGATTCCTGGTGGTGTGGCTGGGGTCCAACGACATCAAAAGCAATCAGGCGCCGTTCAAGCTGGATTGCGACGGGGGCGTGATTTGCCTGAGCGACAAGAGTGGAACGCTCATCGCCAGCGCAAGCTATCCGGAAGCGCTGAGCCGCACCGCCTACGCCCGCACCGCCGATGGCAGCGACGAGTGGGGATGGACGTCCACACCCACGCCAGGCGCCAGCAATGCCACCGCCACCTTCGCTACACAACGTCTGCCGCAGCCCGTCGTCAGCGCAGACAGCAAGCTGTTCACGGGCTCGTTCCAGTTCAGCGTCGACATCCCAGAGGGTGCCACGCTGATGTACACCACCGACGGCAGCCTGCCCTCGGCACCGAAGGCCGACGGTGAGGGGACCAGTCTCTGGAAGGAATATGTCAGGAACGGCGACTGTGAGGGCAGCGATGCCAGCAGCCTCATCAGCCGCGATGCCAATGGCAGCGGCGACGTGGAGCGCATCGTCGACGGCGTGGGCACGGGCGGCAGCAGGGGCATCCGCGTGCATGCCATCGCCAACCCGCAGAACGACTACGATGCCCAGTTCTTCGTCTACACGCCCGACCACATCTGGCGCTCGGGCGAGCAATACCGTTTCAGCATGAAGGTGCGGGCCGACAAGAAAGCCCACATCACAGCCCAGACCCACACCACGCCTCACAACTATATCTATTGGAGCATCCTCGACGGCGGCTACGACGTCACGACGGAGTGGAAAGAAATCGTCTACGAGGGCACCATCACCGACGAGCAGGTGGGCAAGCAAGGTGGCTGGTGGGGCCAGGAGACGGTGGAGGACATGCAGACCATTGCCTTCAACCTGAACGGCGACCGCCAGGAAAACAACTTCTACTTCGATGATGTCTCGTGGCAGCTTTACACGGGCGACGACCCCAATGCCGACCACACGCAGAAGAGTGACGACGGACGGTTCACCGTCAGCAAAACCACAAACTACACCTTCCGCCTCTATCAAGACGGATTCCTGCCCAGCCAGCCCGTCACTCGCAGCTACATTCAGACCAGCAACAAGTACACGCTTCCCGTCGTATCGATTGTGGGCGACAGGAAGTTTTTCACCGACCCGAAGATTGGGCTCGATTGCGACGGCGACGGCACCAACGGCAAGACGGGCAACGGTCAGGACTGGCCACGCAACTACAACCAGCCGTGGGACCGCCCCGTGAACTTCAGCTACCTCAGCCCGGAGGGCAAGATGCTGTTCAACCAGGATGCAAACATCAAGGTGTCGGGCGGCTGGACGCGATCGCAGCGCTTCCGCTCGTTCAAGCTGAAGGCGAGCAAAGTGTTCGACGGCCAAAACCGTTTCGACTATTCATTCTTCCCGCAGAAGCCTTTCACCCGCAACAAGACCATCCTCCTGCGCAACGGCGGCAACGACATCTGGGTTCATAATGCCCGCTTTATGGATCCTGCCTTAGAGACGATCATCCAGCGTTCGGGCATCGACCTCGACGTGCAGTCGTACCAGCCCGTCATAGAATATGTAAACGGTGAGCTGCGCGGCGTGTTCAATTTGCGTGAGCCCAACAACGACAGCTTCGCCTATGCCAACTGGGGCTACGACGACGATGAGTTGGATGCCTTCGAGAATATGGTGATGAAGAACGGTTCCGACTCCGTCCTGAACGTCATCTTCGATTTGGCCCGAAACATCAACAACGCCGGCAACTACGACGAACTGAAGACCATGCTCGACATCGACGAGTTCATGAACTACATGGCCGTCACCATGTTCCTCGACAACGACGACTGGCCCAACAACAACATGAAGGCCTATCGCAGCCAGCACGACGGCCGCTATCGCTTCGTTAGTTTCGACTTAGACTACGCCTTCGCCCTGCGCAACTTCAATACGCACAACGACGACCCGTTCTCTTATTTCCTGGAATTCAAAACCGCCAACACCGTGAAAGGCGAGAGCAACTGGAACAAAGCTATCGTCAATCTCTTCCTGAATCTAATGGGGCACGATGAGTTCCGCCGTAGGTTCATCGACACGTTCTGCATTGTAGCAGGAAGTGTGTTCGAGCCGACCCGCTCAGGCAAGATTGTCGATGAGTTGTTGAACGACGTGAAAGCCATGTGCCAGTTGATGAAGCAACAAGGCATCAACGATGGCCACGACCCCGATCGTGCGGCCACCACGATTAAGAATAAACTGAAAGGACGTTCTGCGAAGATGACTGGTCATCTGAAGAATTTCTCCTACGCGAAACTCAGCAATGTCACCGCACAAACCGTCAGCCTGAAAGCCGACACCGAGGGTGCTCGCCTCTATGTGAACGGAATCAATGTGCCCTACGCCGACTTCCAAGGTCAGCTGTTCGCCCCGGTTCTGTTGCGAGCAGAAGCGCCTACCGGCTATCGCTTTGCAGGATGGAAGCGGAACAACGCCATCTTCAGCACCGAAGCAGAGATCTCCCTGCCCGAAGGTAGCAACACGCTCGTTGCCACCTTCACCCCGCTCACCGAAGAGGAACTCAGCAAGAATGGCATCACTCCTGTCCGAATCAACGAGGTAAGCGCTGCCAACGGCATCTTCGTCAACGACTTCTTCAAGCGCAACGACTGGATAGAGCTCTTCAACACTACCGATGCCGATATCGACGTTGAAGGCATGTATCTCAGCGACAACGTGAAGAAACCCAACAAGTATCAGATTGAGAAGACCGACGGCGTGTCTACCATCATTCCGGCTCACGGATTCTTGATTGTGTGGTGCGACAACCTCGACCCTCTTTCTCTGCTACATGCCACCTTCAAGTTGGCTGCCGAAGGAGGCGACGTACTGCTGACGGCTGCCGATGAGAGCTGGAGCGACCGCATTTCCTACACGGCGATGAATAGCGATGAGACCGTTGGCCGCTATCCCGACGGCAGCAGCGACGTCTTCACCATGAACGTGCCGACTATCGACAAGCCGAACATCATCGGCAGCTATGCCATCAACGTCAGCCAGCCTGATATAGATGGTATCAGCGATTTGACGGTAGACAACACGGCCGACATCCTCCTCCGCTATGTCGCTGGTCGCTTGGTGGTTCGTAGCAGCACGCCTGTTCCTGCAGCATCCATCAGCATCTACAACACAGCAGGCCAATCGGTCGACGTGCAGCCCATCGACTTGAGCAACGGCTATGCTGAGCGGTCGCTCGACGGACTGGCCGTCGGCTGCTACATTGCCCGCCTTTCCGATGGTAACGGTCACATCACCACCTGCAAATTCATACACAAGCGGTAACCGTCACCCTACCCCCTAATCCCCCTAATTTCCCTAATCCCCCTAATTTCCCTAACAACCCTAGAATATTTAAAACTCAAAAAACAATAACAACAACTATGAAGAAAACAATTCTTTCGCTCATCGCCCTGCTGGGCATGAGCACCGCCCATGCCGACGAAGGCATGTGGACCATCTACAACCTGCCGCAGGCTGTCTATGAGCAGATGCAGGCAGAAGGCTTCGAGATGACGTACAACGACCTCTACTACGGTCCAACGTCGCTGAAGGCCGCCTGCGTAAACTTCTCGGGCTACTGCTCGGGCGTCGTCGTCTCGCCCAACGGCCTCGTCTTCACCAACCACCACTGCGGTTTCGAGGCCATCCGCTCTCACTCCACCGTGGAGCACGATTACATGCTCAATGGCTTCATCTCCAACTCCTACGAGGAGGAACTGCCCAACCCCGACATGTTCGTGTCGTTCATGATTGAGCAGAAGGACATCACCGACCAGGTCATGAAGCTGGGCTTCGAGCAGATGACCGTCGACGAGCAGGAGATGCTCATCGACTCGCTGGAAAACGCGATGTCGCAGGACGTGAAGGCTCAGGACTCTACACTGCGCCTCGAGGTAAAGCCCTTCTATGAGGGCAACCGTTTCTATGCCACCACCTATCAGGACTTCACCGACGTGCGCCTGGTGTTCGCCGTGCCCAAATCGATGGGTAAGTTCGGCGGCGAGACCGACAACTGGATGTGGCCGCGCCAGACCTGCGACTTCTCGGTGTTCCGCATCTATGCCGACCCGAAGACCAACGGTCCCGCAGCCTACTCGAAGGACAACGTGCCCTACCACCCGAAACGCTGGGCACAGGTCTCCATGCAGGGCTACAAGGAGGGCGACTTCGCCATGACCATCGGCTATCCCGGCTCCACCGAGCGCTACCTCTCGAGCTATGGCATCCGCGAGATGCGCGATGCCGACAACGCCACACGTGCCCAGGTGCGTGGCGTGAAGCAGGACATCATGATTCGCCACATGCGTGCCGACGAGGCCGTGCGCATCAAGTACGACTCGAAGTACGCCCAGTCCTCCAACTACTGGAAGAACTCCATCGGCATGAACAAGTGCATCGACTCCATCGGCATCATCAACCAGAAGAAGGACTACGAGGACCGCATCCGCCAGTGGCAGGACTCCACGGGCTATCTGCAGGGCAAGCTCGACTTCCAGAAGATGGGCCGCATGTATGCCAACCGCCTGCAGGACCGCCGCGCCTTCATGTACTGGATAGAGACCTTCTCGCGCACCTCTGAGTTCAACACCCGCGCCATGCAGCTCAGCCGCATGGAACTGAAAGGTCCTGAAAACAAACCCAAGAAGCAGTACGTGGAGTTCCCCGACAACAGCGACGAATGGGACGAAGCCCTCGACCGCGAGGTGATGGCTGCCCTGCTGAAGAACTACAAGGACAACGTGGCCGAACGCTATCTGCCCGACTTCTATAAGACCATCCACACGAAGTATGCCGACAACTATCAGCGCTTTGTCGACGACCTCTACAAGAAGTCGAAGCTCATGAAGGGCAAGAAGCTCTACGTCAACAAGAAGAGCTTCCAGAAGGATCCCGGCGTGCGCTACGGACTGAGCCTCATCGAGAGCCTCGGCGAACTGCGCGCCAACCTCATCCAGACCTACGACAGCATCGACCTGCAGGAGCGCTACCTCTGCGCCGCCAAGTTGCGCATGGAGGAGGACCTGCCTCACTACAGCGACGCCAACTTCACCATGCGCCTCTCCTACGGACAGGTGGGTGGCTACGACCTCGCCGGTCAGCCCTCGGGCTACTACACCACCGCCGAGTCTATCGTCGAGAAGATGAAGCAGGCTGATAAGAACGTGGAATACTTCGCCGAGCCCATCATGCACGAACTGCTCTCGGCACGCGACTTCGGTCCCTACACCGACAAGACCACGGGCAAGATGCAGCTCTGCTTCCTCACCAACAACGACATCACTGGCGGCAACTCCGGCTCGCCCATGTTCGACGGCAAGGGACAGCTCATCGGACTCGCCTTCGACGGCAACTGGGACTCGCTCTCCAGCGACATCAACTTCGACTCGCGTCTGGCCCGCTGCATCGGCGTCGACATCCGCTTCGTCCTCTTCATGATGGACAAGTGGGGACATGCCGACCGCCTGCTGAAAGAGATTAATGCGAAGTAAAGAAACCATTGGATACCGACAGCCTCCACTCTGAATCATCGTTCATGAGCACTCATGGCGAGGCTCACGACGATTTCACCCAACTCATCAAACTGAATGGGGGCAGTCACGTACATACTTTTTATAAAATATGCCGCGATGGCAAGTATTTCTTCATGAAACGTCTACGGCCGGAGTATGCCGCACAGGAATACTACCGCCAGACGTTTCGGAAGGAATATGAACTGGGCTCAAGCCTGCAGTCGGAATACATCGTCCGTTACCACCAACTCGTTGACGCCCCTACGGAGTGCAGCCTGCTCATGGACTACGTCAACGGATCCACACTGGCCGACTTTCTCCGCAATCATCCTGACTATTTCCACCAAACTAACCACCTGCGCAAGTTCCTGCAGCAACTTTGTCTCGCCCTGCAAGAACTGCATCGGCATCAGGCCCTCCACCTCGACCTGAAGCCGTCGAACATCATGCTCACGGCGGTCAACAACGACGTACGCCTCATCGACCTCGGATGCAGTTATACCGATGCTCGTCCAAGTACCATCGGACTTTCGCGACACTTTGCAGCGCCCGAACAACTCGACGGCTCTTATGACGTCGATGCCCGAACCGACATCTATGCCTTGGGGCGGATTATGCTGGAGATGGACGCTACAAGCTCATTGCCCAAGGGCTTTCGCGAAATGGCCCGCCGCTGTGCTGCCGAGCAGAAGGAGAACCGTTTTCAGTCGGTCGACGAAATTCTGGATTTCCTCCAACAGCCTCACCGCCGCCACAAGTTCCTCCCCATCGTCCTCACCGTTGCCGTCTTCGCCGCCATACTCATCATCTCCCTTCCCTTCTGGGGAGGACCGGGGTGGGGCTCGGAGGGTGCAGGAGTAGGCTCCACCTTCATCGACACCAGCAATCCCGACACCCTCCACCTGCAAATTCTCTCCGTCGCCGACCGCCAGGTGGCTGTCGTCCCTCCACCCAAAGGCTCGAAGCCATGCGGCGGCGACATCGTGCTGCCCGACTCCGTCGTCTACAATGGCCGCACCTATTATATTACTGCCATTGCCGACAGTGCCTTCTTCGGCTGCCACGAGCTCGATAACATCCACTTCCCGCCGACGCTGCTCACCATCGGCCGCAAAGCCTTCGACGGCTGCCTGCGGCTTGGTAGCATCCACCTGCCGCCGTCGGTCGTCAGCATCGGCCACGACGCCTTCTTCAACTGCCGAAGCCTACGCCATGTGGCCTGGCCGGCGTCAGCCACCGAGGTGCCTGGCACCTGTTTCCACGCCTGCACCTCGCTCAAGTCCATCACGCTGCCCGAGGGCGTCACCACGATTCATCAGGATGCCTTCTGCGACTGCCGATCGCTCGAGGAAGTCGACCTTCCCAGCACCCTGCAGCGCATCGACCGCGGCGCCTTCTACCAGTGCACGTCGCTGCACGCCATCACCCTCCCCTCAGGCATTACCCAACTGGGTGAATACCTGTTCTATGGTTGTAAGAATCTTCAGGAGATACGCATTCTTGCCACCACCCCACCCTACATCTCGCAAATTGTCGAGAAGTCGTTCCGGGGCGTCGTCCGCGTGCCCTCTGCCTCACTCGAGGCCTACAAAAAAGCACCAGGCTGGAAACGACTCAAGGTAACAAAGTAACAAGGTAACAAAGGGCCACGGCGCGAAATTGTTACTCTGTTACTTTGTTATTTTGAAAAGTTACCTTGTTACTTTGTTACCTTGTTACTTTGGAAAGTTACCCCATGCGTCTTCCCGCATACGTAGTTGCCGACAACCTTCCCCTCCCTCACCAGGTTGAAGAGCGTCAGCGGCATGCCCTCCACCATATGCGAGCAATGAAACGTGTCAGAAGGGCGCAGCTTGCTGTTGATTGATTCCACCACCATAAACAGGTCGGCCCCCTCAAAGCGCACCGTCACCAGTCGGTCGGGCATCCAGCGCAGCTGCACCAGCGTGCCCACCGCCAGATCCTTGGCGAAGAGGTGTCGGTTCGCCAGGTTGCCGCTCTCGTCATCGGCAGCCTCAGGGTCCATCTGGCAGAACGTGCCCCAGTTCTGGTAGCCGGCATATTCAGCCAGAATGTCGAGCGTCGACGTCCTGACGTGGCGATCGGCATTGTCCTTGTCCACATAGCCCCAGAACCGCTTCACCGTCGACAGGCTCAGCCGCTGTCCCGTCTTCTCGCCAATCTGCCTGATCAGCTGCTCGAAGTCGCTGGGCGTCTTCACGACCATTCCCAGCGTCTTCTCCACCAGCCGTCGCAGTTCCTCTTGCTTCTGTTTCATAGTTGTTAACCTATCATCTAACTTTTCCGTGCTGCAAAGTTACTTCTTTTCCCTCACACCACCAAGATTTGCCTCGAAAAGAACCAAATAAGAACCAGTACCGTTGCTTTCCGTATGCCAACAATATGCAGGAAAAGTCGACAACGTATCTTCTTGATTATCAAGAGCATGCAAACTTTTCAAGACCATATCTTTTATTTTTCCAGTGCACGTCTTTTGGTTTTCCAGTGCGCGTCTTTTGCAAAGGGAATGCCGATGCAAACCGGCACAAAACACTCCGCAGGGGCAGCACCTCATAGCTCAGGGCAGTACCACATAGCTCAGGGCAGCATCTCATAGCTCGGGGCAGCGTCCTGGGTGGGCTTATACTTTTATATATATTATGGTGTGTCAGGCGATGCGGCTGCCTGTCTCTCTGCTGAAAAGAACCAAATAAGAACCAACGCCTGCGTGGCGTATGTGCCTAAAAATGAGTACTTTTGCACGATTGTATATTACAAAAGCTATCCCAAAAGTAAAAACCTGAATACAAATAATCAGAAAAATGATAAAACAACAAGCTATGAGAGTAAAACAACTATTAACGTGCTTGCTCATCCTATGGGGCAGCATTGCGGCGCATGCCTACGACTTCGACCTCAACGGCGTGTATTACAACATCACCGATGCGGACAATAAGACCGTTGAGGTGACGTATGTGGAGACTGGTGAAGGCAATGCCGACTTCTACAACGGAGCCATCACCATTCCTAACAGAATAGCGAAAGATGGTGTTACTTACACGGTGACGGCCATCGGTGACGATGCCTTCCACTATTGCTCGAATCTTACTTCGGTCACCTTGGGCAATAATGTGACCCGTATCGGGCGGCAGGCTTTCATGAAATGCTCTAACTTGAAAACGGTGACGCTGCCCGATGGCCTGCAGCACATCGGCTATTCAGCCTTCGACGACTGCTATGAGCTGGCCAACCTCGACATATCCTCTACGGTAACCGAGATAGAAGGTGCCGCCTTCTCCGACTGCCGCAGCTTCACCAGCCTCATCTTGCCTGAAGGCCTCACCACCATCGGCGAATACTTTGTGGACAACTGCACGGGGCTGACAGAAATCGTCATTCCCAATAGCGTCACATCCATTGGCAACTATGCGTTCGCTGGTTGCACGGCCCTGGCCTCGGTTACTCTTCCTGAGCATCTGGTGTCAATGGGTAGTTCCGCATTCCGAGGCTGTACAAGCCTTACTACCATCGCCATCCCCGAGAGCGTGACAACCATCGGAGCGAATGCCTTCCAGGGTTGCACCTATCTGGAGTATGTGGTGCTTTGCTGCTCTCCCTTTGCCATCAATGCTTCAGCATTCGCAAATACTGATTGTCCGTTCTATGTGCCCGCAGAGAGTGTTGATACCTACAAGACTACAGCGGGATGGAGTGAGTATGCCGACAGAATTACGGCCGCTACGGGCTGGACTTTCGATGCACCCTTGCCCTGTGGCGACGGTACGGCCAACCTGACGTTCAAGGTGACGAACTCAACCCCGTGGGAGGTGGAAGTCTCTGCCAGTCCCGAGGATATCGCAGGTGCCCTGACGATTCCTTCCTCTGTAGAGAATCAAGGACTCCGGTTCGCGGTGATGGCGGTTGGTTATGAAGCTTTTCAAGGTAGGCAAGGCCTTGTGTCTGTAGTATTGTCTGAGGGACTAACTAAGATTTGGGACAGGGGCTTTAACGAATGTGGAAATATAGAGCGAGTGATTCTTCCTTCTACGCTGGAAAACATCTATCAAGGTGCTTTCATGAACTGCACCTCACTCGCAGAGATTACCCTGCCCAGCGGACTGACAAAAGTATCTCTAGCCTCCTTCCAGAACACTCCCTTGCTGAAGTCTATCAATCTGCCCGAAGGTATTACCATCATCGAGTACGACGCCTTCCGTGAGTCCGGCCTCGAAAGCATCACGTTCCCCTCGACGCTGACGAGTGTGGGCGTAGCTGCATTCCGTGACTGTCATGCATTGAAGACGATAGACTTCAACGGCTGTACGGCAATTGTCAACGCTGAAGCATTCATAGGCACGGCTATAGAAGAACTGGTCATTCCGGAGACGGTAACTCTGAAAGGTTGGACAAATTTCGGATGGTGTTCTCAGCTAAAATCCGTAGAGATGAGGAACATGAATCAAACGGCTCATAATGATGTCTTTAAGGCATGTGAAAAATTAGAAACAGCCATCCTGCCAAAATTCGGTGTTATGAATGAAGGGTATTTCTTTGATTGCACAAGCCTACAGTCTGTCACATTCTTGAGTGGTGAACCTTATGGTGACCTGGGCTACTATATAAAGAATTTTGGCAATGTACCCGATAATCAAGTTCTGTTCACTATCCCGGATGGTACAGCAAGGACATATCTGAGATATGGCTATCTGAACCTTTCTGATAAGAGCGGATTGCTCATCGTACGTGAAATGTTCGAAGATGAGGCTACGCGCTTAGTGGCAATGGCCGATGAGCTGAATGACGGTGACAAGACTTCTCTGCAAGCCACGATTAGTGAGGCGCGCACGAAGGTGAATGCCACCGACGATTATTTGGTCATCTACGATCAAATTGATGCGCTGAAAATGGCAGCCGTGTCGTACCTTGCCACGGCTACGTTGCCAGAGAATTTTGATATCACTACAGCCATCACCAACCCCAACCTTGATTATTTTACCATTGGATGGCATCAAGACAACATCGCCGATGCCGTTGGTTGGGATGAAGGAAATACCTATACGAATGGAGATATAACGATAAACCACTATCTGGTGGGCTGGCGAAATAATGCTGAGAATCACCTGGCAGATGGAGAATTCAGTCAAGTCGTCAAGCAATTGCCGGCAGGAGTTTATCGCTTGGAGGCCGATGCCGCAACATGGAAAGATGGCACCCCCGAAGGCATCTACTTGTTTGCAGGAAGCAATGCAATAAAAATTGCAACGCAACCAGAGTCACCGGAACATTTCTGCGTGAAATTTGAAGTTCCAACAACACGCAATGTTAAATTTGGAATTCGTGTCAAGGGGGCAAACGACCGTTGTGTAATAGCCGATAATTTCCGCCTCTTCTACGAGAGCAAGGCTGCCGCCATTCCTGCAGGTGCCGAGCTGAAGAGCAGCGAGACTGACACGCTCTACCTCTACAACGTGGATGCCGACAAGTATCTCAGTGCCGGACATGCCTATGGTACGCACGCCATCCTCGACGAGACGGGCCTGCCCGTCCGCCTGACGCAGAATGAGGAGACGGGGCTCTGGCAGATTTACTTCTGGGAGGGATCGCGGCGGCAGCAATTGCTGTTCAAGCATACGAACGAGAATGTCTGGGTAGACTACAACGGTCAGTCTGATGGATATCCGAACTGGAGCATTACCGATGCCGGCGACGGAACCTACCTCATACAAAGTCCGACCTTCCTCGGCACTGACAAGTATCTCGGCAACAATCCTTCTCGTCAGGACAGTCGTGAAGGTAGCTATAATGGATACACTAACACCGATGTAATTGCCGAGGCTGTGTTGGCCGACAACGTGCACTGGCAGATCTTCACGAAGGCTGCCTGCGACATGATCATCGCCAAGCGCAAGCTGATGGATGCCATCCTGCGCATGGAGGCTTCAGGCATGACCGACGGCGCCACGCTGCTCAGCACCGCCAAGACGGTTTACGAGAACGACGAGGCCACCATCAAGGAGGTTATCGACATCACCACGCTGCTCAACTCGCAGATGGGTATGCCAAAGCTCAATGCCCCCATCGACATGACAGCCCTCATCACCAACCCGCGCTTTGAGGAGAACACCACTGAAGGCTGGTCGGGTGCCAACGCCGTGGGTGGCCGTAGCGATGCCACGAGCAACCAAGAGCAAGAGTTCTATGAAAAGGAGTTCAACATGTATCAGACCATCACTGGTGTGCCCAACGGCCGCTACATGCTGAAATGGAAGGGCTTGCACCGTCCTGGCAAAGTGAATGATGTGTATGCCCAATATAAGGCCGGTACAGACAACGCCTCTGCAGTGGTTTACGCCAACGACGTAGAGAAGACCATGAAGAACTGGGCCTCGGAACCTGGCGATGCCAACACCGGCGATTGGTCACGAGATGGTGAATATTATCCAAACTCCATGGAGTACGCACGCAGATGCTTCGATGCCGGTTTCTATGCCGACTCGCTGGAGGTGGAGGTGAAGGACAACGTGCTCACCATTGGTGTGAAGAACACCCAGCCTATGGCCTCTGCCCATTGGGTCATCTTCTCCGACTTCGAACTCTACATCATGGAGAACGAGGAGCAGATGTACCACAAACTGTCGGCTGAGGACGTGAAGTGCGTGCCGGGCGTGCCTTTCACCTACAACATCAACCTCACGAACCGCGATGAGGTGACGGCCTTCCAGTTTGAGATGACGCTGCCCGAGGGTGTTTCCATCTACGAGGAGAACGGCCAGCAGGAGGTGCAACTCACCAACCGCGGCAACGGCCACTTGTTCGACTGCACGAAGAAGGGTGAAGGCAACACCTACCTGTTCTCGGCCCTGTCGCTGCAGTCGAAGCCGTTCAAGAAGAACTCCGGCGCCCTGGTGCGCATGACGCTGCAGCCCGCCGAAGGCATGGAGCTCGGCGACTACGAGGTGAAGGTGACGAACGTGGAGCTGTCGAAACCCAACGGCATGCAGGTGCTGCCCTTCGACTTCACGACGACGCTCACCGTGAAGGAGGCCGACCCGGGCGACGTTAACGGCGACGGCATGATCACGGTGACCGATGCGGTGTATGTGTTCCGCTACGTCAACGGTCAGGTGATGCCGCACTTCCAGCAGAAGGCTGCCGACGTGAACGGCGACAAGCAGATCAGCATCAACGACGCCGTGGGCATCGTCAACATGATTCTCGGCACGGGCAATGCTAGCTTGCTACCCTCCGCCAAAGGTGCAAAGGGAGGAGCCCGCGTGCTGAAGCGCCTGAACGTCCAGAAACTCACCGAGGCGCGTTACTATTAAACCAGAAACCAGAAACTGGAAACCAGAAACTAGAATCTAGAAACTAGAAGCTAGAAACTATAAACAAAGATAGAATATGAAAAAGTTATTGATAGCACTGACTGCATTCCTGCTCACCACCGCCACGGCTTTTGCCGACGAGGTGGTGGTGAAGGACTTCACCATCAAGCAGGGCGGAACGGCAGTCGTAGAGATAGAACTGAACAATCCCAAAGAGACCTACACCGCCTTCCAGATGGACATGCTGCTGCCCGAGGGCATCACGCTGGCCACCGGCGAGGACGGCGAGGCACTGATAGAGAACGGCAGCCGCCTGGGCAGCGGCCATACCATCGCCTGCAGCGCCATCGAGGGTGGCGTGCGCCTGGTGTGCGTCGCAGCCATGTCGGATGCCATCAGCGGCACCAGCGGCGCCCTGTGCACCATCACCCTGCAGGCCGACCGCTCGGTGGCAGCCGGCCAGTCGTATGAGGGCGAGCTGGTCGACGTCTACTTCACCACACTCGAGACGGCCCGCAACCTCCAGCTCGACGATGTCAGCTTCATCATCACCGTGGAGAGCGGCAGCCTGCCCGGCGACCTCGATGCCGATGGTGACCTCGACCAGACAGACCTGAACGCACTGGTGAACATCGTGCTCAAAAAGGTGACCGACTACAACCAACATTCTGCCGACGTGAACGAGGACGGCAAGGTGGACATTGCCGACGTCACCAAGCTGGTGAATATGATGAGGTAAGACTAAACCCAGCCCCCTCCAGGCCTACCCCCGGCCCCTCCCTGAAGGGAAGGGGGGAAGGCTACCCCTAATTCCTTGCTAGAGGGAAGGGGCTGTAGATAGATTATGATTAGGCGTCGCGGATGCAGGAACGGACCATGATCAGGGGCCGCCTGCATCCGCTGTTTTTTTGCGAAATATTTTGCCCTGACAGAAATAATTGCTATCTTTGCACGCAAAAACACCATAAGCTTTTCCCTCATGGAAGCACAAGAACAGACTATCAAGCAACTGCGCAGGGCTGTTGAGCGCACCCTTGGCAGGAAGATGCAGACGAACAAAGACTTCGACTGCCTGGCGGATAGTATCTATGAAAAGACACATGCCAAGATCAGCACGACCACGCTGAAGCGCATCTGGGGCTATCTCTCGGAGGGCGTCACCCCGCGCCGATATACCCTCGACCAGCTAGCCCGCTTCATTGACTTTGCCGACTTCGACGCCTTCAGCGCCAGCCTCGAGAATGGCAACTCCCCAAAGCCATCCCCCGCCAATGCCGATGCCGCTTCTTCCCCCCTCCCTGCTGGGGAGGGGCAGGGGGTAGGGCACTCTCCCTCCCTACGGGGGAGGGGCGGGGTGGGGCTTGCCCTTTTCCTTTTCCTCTTCCTCCTCCTCTTTCTCTTCCTGCGCCCGTCTGCCGACACTTCCGACAACGACCGCATCTTGAAGAAAGGTCAGGTCTTCGCCACCTACGACGACTTCCTGCCACTGTTCGGCATCGACGCCACTGAGAGCCAACACTATCAGTACGTGCCAGACGAAGAGCATATCGTTGTTTGGTCACCAGAATACCATAACCCCTATTATCACAACGACGGCAATCCCGATAGCTTGATGCCAACCATCACTGAGTACTATCATCCCGAGGACTGGCCTACCGATTCCGCCTCGATGGCTCAACTTGCCGCGATGCATAAGCAAGGATTCTTAACTGCGATCAAAGAGAATCAAGTGCGCCTCTGCTTCATGAAAAACCTCGTTGACTCCAACTTCGTTTTCCTTGGCGCCTATCGTGTCTCGGTCACCCTCTCCGACACCACCAAAGTTGTATGGGCTCGTGCCACCGATGAGTGCAACCTCGATAACATCTCCTTCCTCAACAACTACAGGAACTAACGTGGTTGCCGGAATTAATGGTCAATTAATGGATGATTCATGGTAATTATATGTTTTTCTTAACCACCGAACACCTGTTATCACTTTAAGGCTATCAGCACTCGTCCGTGGTTACAAATGTTAAATAATCTATTTGTTCACAACTTTGTGGACCACAACTTTGTGAACAATGATTATTTTTAGTATCTTTGCCTCGAAAAAGCAAATATAACATGGAAAAAGCATTTGTCTATGGAATGTCGGTTGGAGGTGAGAATTTCACTGACCGAGTAAAAGAAACAGCACGGCTGAAGTTGAATTTTGAGAATGGCATGAACACCATTCTTATCTCTCCACGGCGAATGGGCAAGACCTCCCTTGTGAAAAAAGCAATGAGCGAAGTCAGCAATCCATCCATTAAACTTGTCTATATGGACATTTATGATTGCCGCAGCGAATACGACTTTTACAATCGGTTTGCTTCTGTCCTATTGAAAGAGACTGCGTCGCGTACCAGTCAGGTAGTTGACAACATTAGGCAATTCTTAGTCCGTGTGTCACCAAAAATCTCGTTCAGTCCAGAACCACTTTCTGAAATCTCATTCTCCCTCGGAATTACGCCAAAAGAGTATCAACCTGAGGAAATACTCAATCTGCCAGAGGTGATTGCAAAAGAAAAGGGTTTCCACATTGTGGTATGCATTGACGAGTTTCAACAAATAGGGGAATTGCCCGACTCGTTGACAGTGCAAAAGCGTATGCGCAGCATCTGGCAGCATCAAGAGAATGTCTCCTACTGTCTGTTTGGCAGCAAGAAGCATCTGATGACGAACCTGTTCCAAAGTAAGAGAATGCCTTTCTATCAGTTTGGTGAAATGATGTATTTAGGACGCATTCCCACCGAAGACTGGGTACGGTTTATCGTTGCCAGGTTTGAAAAATATGGTAAACATCTTTCACCGGAATTGGCAGAGAGAATCTGCAGCACGGTAGATGGCTTTTCCTCTTATGTACAGCAACTCGCTTGGAATCTATTAGCTGAAACAACCGAAACGGCAACAGAAGAAAATTTCAACAATGCAGTTGATGCTCTTCTTGCCCAGTGCTCGGGATTATTTGTTGAACAGACTATCGGGTTGTCGGCCTATCAGCTTAATTTTATCCGTGCCCTTTGTGCAGGCATCCATTCTGATTTCGGAAGTAAAAAGGTAAATGATGAATTTCCGTTAGGAACCCGGTCTAACATCGCACGTATAAAGAGTGCATTGATAGAGCGGGAACTGATAGAGGAACGCCCAGAGGGAACCTTCCTCACCGATAGCGTTTTCGAACACTGGTTTATTCGTGAGATAGGAATGAAATAGCCTCTTTTTATCGGAAAGAAAGCTGAGCGACCATCATTTCATTCAGAAATGAAGTTCGCTTGTCGGTGGTACAGATGTACGAGATTACTCTTGCCCTTTGAATAAACAACTCCCAAAGATTACGATTGACGAGGCTATTCTCGCACCACCGTACCCCCGAAATATTAATAGCCTAAATTAATGGTCAATTAATGGATGATTCATGGTAATTACATGTTAAACATCTTTCTTTAAACATTAATTACCATATAATTGCCCGTGTAATTATTCATTAATTATTGAGGTACTACGGTTCCTTTTTCTTCTGTACGTCTGTCCAAAAATCGCCCATTTCATCGGACCTTTCTCCCTCCGATGTAAAATGGACAAAATGGACAAGCAAATGGACAAAATGGAATTCCCCTATTTTCCTCCTTTTTGTTATATTTGCACGCACAAAATAAAAAGAAGAAAACCGCGATGAACGAGGTACTGTATTATTCTTTTTTTGCTGGTAATTTCCTGGACCTTCCAGTAGAAGAATGCTAGAATGTCCGCCCACTATTATTAAGTCGAGAATCAATACTAACTTAAATATAGACAAATTATGAAGCATTTCGTTACTTGGTATAATAAGAACATTTTACCCAATCGAGCTTGTTTTCAACAGAAGTATGCAAAACTAATGCAAAGCGCTCAATCTGACAAAGACAGAGCCCATCTGCTACTCGTTGGAGATATGGGATGGCCTATAGGCTGTCATCAGTGGTTTCTCAAAATGAGGATGACAGTATACCATCAGATGATTGCTGAAATAAAGAGCAGAAAGTTGTGGACTATGCCCCTTCAGCAGTATGCAACTTTTGAAGACCTCTACAAATCATTGGAAGAATGGATGAATAGGCCTTATATTCGGCAACTGACCATTTATGATGTTGCTATTCGCATCGTCATTGCCAATAGAGAATACCGATTGATGCCCAAAGACTATGTATATCTGCACGCAAAGCCAAGGGCTGCGTATGCTCAATTATTAAAAAACGGATGCGTCGCGTTCAAGCCAAAAGGATGGAATGTGGTTATACCACGGGAAAAAATGCCCGAATTCGGTAATTTGGATTCCTATTCCATTGAAGACCTGCTTTGCGTAATCAAGAAGGGAGCACAACTTCTCCCATAAAAAACCGAATTAATAAAGTAGAAAAAAAACTCAAAACAATTGCTAATATGAAAACAAAACAACAAAAACGGATGTTGGCAATTATAATGTTGCTAACAATGTCATCATTTATTGGTATCTTTGCACAAACTGCCGGAAGTACTTTTACTATAAATAATTGTGTGAGGTGGGCAAGAGGAAGTGCTGAGAGTGGTTATATGAAAATGACATTTAAAGTGTTAAGTACAGAATCTAATACTGTTGAAGGCTATTGGCCTAATGGATCCATTCCAGATCCTCTTTTGACAAAGTATTTGACAGAAATAGAGATTCCTGAATATGTTACATATAACGACAGGACATGGAGAGTATCTTCTATTGGACAAATACCACTATATAGCAAACAGAATTTTGCGAAAGCTATTTTGCCTGAACTATTAGAGACATTAGGAGACAATGCTTTCGACGGTTTTCAATATAGAGATTTTGAGATAGTCGGTGCAGAAACTATAAGAAAGATAGGTTCTCGGGCTTTCTTCCAATGTAAAAAGAGCACCTCTCTTATTGATTTCACTCATGTAGAAGAAATCGGTAGAGCGGCTTTTTACGGGTGTGATAGTCTTCATGTCGTTCATTTGCCAAACATAAAGAAAATAGAGCCTGCAGCTTTTCAGTATGCTCAGCAAGGCCTGTCTGCAATTACTACAAGAGGATTGTCTGAGATTGTACTTGGAAGTGATTTAAAAGTAATTCCCGATAGCTGTTTTTATAACCAAGCAATCTTAAAAGATTTTGATATTCCAAGCAATGTCAACAGAATTGGAAAGAGAGCCTTTTTTAATTGCCGCTCTTTACAGCATGTAGTCATCCCAGAAAAAGTAAAGACCATTGAGACAGCAACCTTTTATTATTGTTTAAATATGTCATCTATAGAACTGCCGTCTGGGTTAACCCAAATTAATGATTCCGCATTTTATTATTGTTCTAGTTTAAATACCATTATAGCTAATTCGAAGACCCCCCCCTCATTGGGCAAAAGCGTATTCTATAATTGTCCAAGATCTATTCTTTATGTCCCATACGGCTGCAAGGCTGCATACCAGGCAGCTAACTATTGGAAAGAGTTCAAGGAAATCATAGAAATGGAAGAAGAGGTCAATAATGAAGCCCAAGACCCTGTAGGTAGAACAAGACCTGTGCCTGTTGCGCAAACGACGTTCAACCTGAACACTACATACTATCTTTACAATGTTGGTCGCGGCATGTTTGTCAACAAAGGTGAGGCATGGGGAACACAAGCCATTCTCAGCAACCAGGGCATGAGGTATGAGGTGCGTCACAATGACGATATGCCCGAGGGTTACTATTATCTCTATTCAGAGGAGACGGGCATGGACAATAAAGTACTGTTCCGTACCAACACAGATGAACTTCTTGGTGAAGGTGTGTGCGCAACATTCGTAGACAAATGGACCGCTGCAAATGCCTACTGGACAATTAATTCCTTCAACGACAATGTGACGGGTGGGTTCGTCTTCAAGATTCCTGAAAATACAGATGGGCCACATCCTTATGTGGCAACACAAGCTTGGGGTGCACGATGGGATCACTGGGGAAGTACCTTTAATTCCGAGGGACTCACCAATGGTATTTTCTTCGATGTCAATATTGATTACAATCCAGACTACGTGACCTGGCAGTTCATCTCAGAAGATGACTATGCGAACTATCAAAGCCGTCTAAACACCGATGCAGTAGAAACATGGAATGCGGCTGCCGACCTGAAAGAATGGAGCGATATCGCCAAACTGCGTGGCGAGAATGTTGCTTCTGCTGAGGCCCTTTATAATAATGTGTCTTCTTCGGTTTCTGATTTGCGAGCAGCTATTGAGGAACTGAGACCCTTCATCGTTTCTCTGAGAGATGCCCTGTCAAGACTTCAGAATGCCATCAGCCAGGCTACGATCAGCGGTATTGACGTGACTGCGGCACAAGCTGTACTCGACAGTTCTACAGCTACCATCGCAGAAATCAATGCTGCCATTGAAGCCCTGAATGCCCAGATGAGCAGCACGACAAAGGGCGATGCGAATGGAGACGGGGCAGTAAATGTCACCGACTATCTTGCTGTTGCCAACTACATACTTGGAACCAACACTGCCAATTTCAATGAAACTGCTGCCGACGTGAACACCGATGGTACTGTTAATGTATCAGACTATGTTGGTGTGGCCAACATCGTTCTGTACGGCAACTATCAAGGTCCTTCCGCAAATGCAATCATGGCCCTGAATGCAGAAAACACATCCACATGGTTAGAGATGAAACAAATGGAAGATGGTAAGGTGAGTATCCTTTTGCACAATGCCAAGAGTTTCTCTGCTTTCCAGATGGACATCCAGCTACCAGATGGCGTGGAGATTGTTGAAGCCTATATGGCAAAGGCAAGCCAAAGCAAGCACCTAGGTTATGCAAAACTTGAGAATGGCACATGGCGACTGCTCTATGGAACTCTGGAAAACAAGGCTGTAATGCTTTCCGATGATAACCTATTGACGCTGGAACTTTCAGGAAACAATGCAAATATCGGAGGAAATATGACCATTGATCAGATTTTCCTTGTAGACCGTAACACCTCTACTTGGCAACTGAGCGCTGTTCATGGTGGATTGCCAACAGGCATTACTGACATTGAAAACGCTTCTGCTATTGATGGAGAATGCTACGACTTAACGGGCCGAAAGGTTGACAACAGCCTACTGAAGAAGGGTGTATATGTCGTGAATGGAAAGAAAATGCTTGTCAAATAACGAAAAAGAACATATAATATGAAAAAAGTTTTTTTAATACTGTCCTGCCTGTTTTCATTACAGGCGTGGACAGTTTTAGGGCAAAACCGTCTCTATATTGAGGATTTCAGCATTGACCCTGGTGCAACCGTTGATGTTTCCATCATGTTGGACAACGAAGTGACCGACTTCGCATCCTTCCAGGCTGACTTGTACCTGCCTGAGGGCCTTGAGCTGGTGCAGCAATACAACGAGGAAGACGAGGAGTACTTCATCTTCGCGCTGACAAGCCGTAAGAAAAGCAGAATGGCAATAGGTGCGGCAACACAAAGCGACGGAGCCATGCGACTGATGCTCACACAGACGATGGGAAGCAGCATGCAGACCATCTCTGGAACAAGCGGGGCATTGGTGACATTCAAGCTGAAAGCAGCGGATAATGCAAGCGGCACGAAATATATTGACCTGAAGAATGTCGTGTTCACAACGGCTTCCGCACAGCAGTATACTTTTAGTGATGAGCGTACTACCGTAACTATCACCGGGTCTTCAGAACCTGACAACCCTTCGACTAGGAACAGGCTCTATATTGAGGATTTCAGCATCGACCCTGGTGCAACCGTTGACGTTTCCATCATGCTGGACAACGAAGTGACTGATTTCGCATCCTTCCAGGCTGACTTGTACCTGCCTGAGGGCCTTGAGCTGGTGCAGCAATACAACGAGGAAGACGAGGAGTACTTCATCTTCGCGCTGACAAGCCGTAAGAAAAGCAGAATGGCAATAGGTGCGGCAACACAAAGCGACGGAGCCATGCGACTGATGCTCACACAGACGATGGGAAGCAGCATGCAGACCATCTCTGGAACAAGCGGGGCATTGGTGACATTCAAGCTGAAAGCAGCGGATAATGCAAGCGGCACGAAATATATTGACCTGAAGAATGTCGTGTTCACAACGGCTTCCGCACAGCAGTATACTTTTAGTGATGAGCGTACTACCGTAACTATCACCGGGTCTTCAGAACCTGACAACCCTTCGACTAGGAACAGGCTCTATATTGAGGATTTCAGCATCGACCCTGGTGCAACCGTTGACGTTTCCATCATGCTGGACAACGAAGTGACTGATTTCGCATCCTTCCAGGCTGACTTGTACCTGCCTGAGGGCCTTGAGCTGGTGCAGCAATACAACGAGGAAGACGAGGAGTACTTCATCTTCGCGCTGACAAGCCGTAAGAAAAGCAGAATGGCAATAGGTGCGGCAACACAAAGCGACGGAGCCATGCGACTGATGCTCACACAGACGATGGGAAGCAGCATGCAGACCATCTCTGGAACAAGCGGGGCATTGGTGACATTCAAGCTTAAAGCGACAGAATCGGCAAGCGGCACGAAGTATATTGACCTGAAGAATGTCGTGTTCACTACGGCTTCTGCACAGCAGTATACATTTGCGGATGAGCGTACAACGGTGACAATAGGTTCGGCAGTACCTACACAAGGCTTGGTCATCGCTACAAATGCCATCAATCTGATTATGGATACTTCACAATCTCAAGACATTACAGACAGGTACATCACCAACCCGCAGCCTAACCAGTCGAATCCTGCTGGCTGGATCGTACTTGACGACCAGGGTAATCCCACTCAGATTGGTAGTAGCTCTGACAATATTGGTGAGTTTTGGAATAATGCAGGTTACAGCATCCACTACACCATCAAGAACCTCCCGAAGGGTGTCTATCTGCTAAGCGTAGAAGGTTGGACACGAACGGGCATGGTTTCTACCCTGAAGGTTGGCGAAGCAGAGATGAATCTGGTAACCATCGGTTCTGACGACGTGGACCAGCGTTCAACGGGCCGCTGGTGGATAGATGAAGAGAAGGAGCCGAGACTCGTGAACGATATAACTTGGATTCAAGAGAAAGAAGGCGATGTTGAAATCAGTATCACCGCTGACGTAACCTCTGGCGACCACTGGACATGTTGGGGCTTCTTCAAGCTCTACGACTGTGGCAGCAACATGAATTCTTTCATGAGAGCTACTCTAGTCGCTTCTCCAAGCACAACAGCAGTTACTTGGACAAGCAGCAACACTGCTGTTGCCCAAGTATCGAGTAGTGGTGTCGTGACGGCTGTTGCCCCCGGAACGGCAACGATTTCATGTACGTCGAATGGTGTGACAAGTACGCCACTCACAGTTAACGTATTGTTACACGGCGATGTGAATGGCGATAAAAGCATTTCAATTGCCGACGTGACATCACTGGTAAATATGATATTGAACCAATAAGTGCCAAGCAAGTCAAACAAGAAAAAATCTATGAATATTGAGCGGATGCAGGATAGATTCAACAAAGAGTCGCCTGCATCCGTTTTTTACATTTGCCTACAATCAAAATCGCCGATTCCATCGGAACATTAAACAACTGGTGCAGCGCGTAAGAACGCTGATGAATCGTGTATAGAAAAAAAATCGGTTATGACATAGCGTCGCGGATGCTGGTAGAGACTTTTTAATGGTCCTCCTGCAAGCATCGTGTCTTTGTCGATGAGGAATAAACCAAGAATTGTTTAACGAATTTGCAAATAAATTGAGGATTTTATTTAATCGATTAAACAAAACGCGGGTTTTTGCTATGCATTTCACTCACACCAACAGAAAGGAACGATCTTGTTTTCCGTTTCCGAATAATTACCGTTTTATTTCCGTTAATATGACTCATTAAAACATGAGATACGAATACTATCAGATTTATTTTCAAAAATAATGGTCAGATTATTTGGTGGGTTCAAAGGAAAGTGTTTCTTTTGCATTTCATAAAAATATGAAACGTAAAAGATGAATAAATAATGTATCATTAACGTGAGTTCGATGAATTCAGAATAGTGTGAGTTGTGTGTCTATGGCTCTTTCGCAAGCGATGCTTGGTTTCTTTGGAAAGAAACAATACGCTGCTAAGGCTCCAAGCATATTGACGATGAAGT
>Ga0256404_1003621_pt1 | contig 30824 bp, 29 predicted proteins | sample RumenRJG_01DNA_FD_185990 | JGI IMG/M metagenome (GOLD analysis project Ga0256404, IMG submission 185990) | Bovine rumen microbial communities from Lethbridge, Alberta, Canada - RJG_01 | ecosystem: Host-associated > Mammals > Digestive system > Stomach > Rumen | place: Canada: Alberta | collected...
GCGCTAATTTAAAAATGACCCCCTACGGCTGCAATGATTTGTCATAAAATGAGAAAACTGCCTTAGCGGGAGTATGCCACTCATCTATTAGAGGCTTTTTGCCGAGGGTATGAAATATGCAGGTTAATGACATTCTTGGAATAAGGACCGATGTTGACGCTAAAGCATTTTAGCCGGTCAGTAAAATAATCGACCCACCCAAAACCTGTTGTAGGATAATAAAGTAGTCCCTGCCAACGAGAGTTTGCATTGGTTTTCAACTCGTTCACATAGTTGCTTCTCCAGTTAATTACTTCTGTAGTGGGCACATTCCAGCGCAATCCTTCAGCATTGCCACGGTTATATTCTATCCAGCAGTCTTGGGCAGTTCCCTTTTTCTGTTCTTCATCCGTCAGTTGCTCATACTTGCAGACCTCTTTTGCAGAAACATGTTTGTATAGGAAAAACTTCCCGAATAGTGAGGGGTTCCTTTTTCTTGTCTTCAATTCTTCAGCAATGTCATAATAATGCAGACGGTTAGCTCGGAACTCATCAAGTGCAATTTGCATACTTCCTTCACGGTTCAAAATATCAATGAACTTTGAGTCCAACTCTTGGTCTTTCTTCTCATCGTCAGAAATGATGCCCAAGTACTTGCTATTGTTGCCTGTCACTAATCCCTGATCGCCATCTGATATAAGACCGAGGAAAGTAAGCGTGTTCGGATAAAGTCCTTTACTATTGTTAATAATACTTTCCCGTCGTTTGTCGCTTGGGATCGAACCATCACGCGTCAACGTATGCTTGGCTTTTTCATACATAGGAATCAGGCGTGACTGGATATGCTCGTACAGCCAAAGATTCTGTTGATTGGGTATGAAAAAGCGGCTCAAGATATTATTCTTGAACAGTTGTTTGTCACACTCATAACTCGAACTTGATTCGAGGCTGTCGAAATAGTTAACTCTTCCCTCTTCACCTTCGATTTTGACAAGTTGGAATATCATTGTCTCCACGAAGGCATCGGTGAAGCAATAGCCTGTATATGTGATGTCCAGATCGCCGTAGCATAGAAGCGCTTCTCGCAGTTTGGCATGAGAGCTGAGTGTAAAATATGTGTTAGGTGTAATGAATGACAGGATGCCATTGTTGCGAGTAATTGACAGCCCAAGGTTGATGAAATAAACATAGGAGTCGGTTCGGCCGGCCTTACGAGCATAAATGCTGCGTACACTTTCGTCAAGATTACGGTTGAATATATATGGTGGGTTCCCAATTACGACATCAAACCCCACAAACTCATCTTTCTCGTTCCATACTTCAGGAAACTCCAACATCCACTCGATAGAGTTAAAATAGATACTGTCACCGCCGCCTACAAAACTCGTCTCAACATTTTCACTTATTAATTTCTTGATCTGCTCGATTTCTGAGTTCAGTTGCAATTTCATCTGCTTGTCAGCTGTCTCCTTGTAAAGATTTACTTTTTCAGCATATTGACTTACCTTTTGCCAGACCTCAGAGTCTTTATGGATGTTTTCCTGCACGGATTTGCCAGTCTTGACTGTATATTTCTGAATGAGGGAGTCGCCACACTTGATGTTAATATCGATATTTGGCAACGTTTGAAGCCGGTCGGTCTTGTAGTAATAAGCACTCTTCAGGAGTTCTATCCATAGCCTGAGCCTACAGATGTTCACAGCATTCTGGTTGATGTCCACACCAAACAGACAGTTCTCGATGATGGCTTTCTTTTCGTTGAATAGCGTCTTTTGTATATAGAGCAAATCATCGTTTCCATCCATATATCTGAACGGCAGTCCATCGTCGGCATTTACTATACGCAGGTCGTCTGTCATTACATCTATATTTACACTTTTTGTAATGAGCTTTCCCCTTTCGTCTTTCATCAGACCCAAATCGCGACGCAGTGCCAACATTTTATGCAGCGCAGATACAAGAAAGTGGCCACTACCTACGGCTGGGTCGCAAATCTTGACGGAATAAAAGATACTGTTGGCCTCTGCCTCATCCTCGATAGTATTGTAGATGTCGGTGATTGTTTTGCATCGAGCAAAGTGGCTATGCTCTCTGAACCGCTGGATGACAGCCTTTTCTATGGCTTGGTCACACATGTGCTGTGTTACTGTCTCAGGCGTATAGAATGAGCCATCTTGATAGCCATTGATCTTTTCAAAGATATACCCCAGCACCGAGGCAGAAATGAGCCTGTCTGGATTCTGCTGACCCTTTTCGCCCGAGCCAAAATCAAATTTGTCAAGGAAGTGGAGCAGATATTGTAGCGCATTGTGAGGGCTGTCTTGCTGGGCATCACTTTTCAATACACTGTTCTTGTAATATGGAAGTGGGAAGTTCTGGTTCAGGTTGCCAATGAACATGACGTCCTTTTCCATTTCTGTAGGCTCAAAAAGTGAACTGTTCAGATAGGGAATCTTTGAGAATTTCTTCTCAGAAAAAATCTTTTCTCGTTTCTCCTCCGGAACGCCAAGGACATAGAAGAACAAATCATCAATATCATCGTAAGTGATGTCGTCATCCGAGAAATTCCTGTCTGTCTTGAAGAACTTGTATTCCTTGTCGCCTTTGTGAAAGTAAAGCAACTGACCTTCGAGCAATTTCAGGAACAAAAGACGGTTTATCCACGTGATAGATAGGTTTAGAGCTGCACTGAAAATCATGTCAGATTCATCACGGTCTCCATAGAACTTTGTGAGCTTTCCAGTCAAGCCGTGGGACTGGATAAAAGAAATGGCATTCTCAACCAGCGAGCCTGCCTGCCTTTTGCTCGATGGAAGACGGCGTATGTATTTTGTGCTCTTCTCTTCAACCTCCCCCAGGCCCATAATATAGAGCAGCTCATTATAAAATGCCGAGTTCATCTTTACGGTCTTCTCGTCGTTATCCTCCTTCAGCAGGTAATAGGGCGACAGCAGGTAGTAGAGGTCGGTCGCATTCTTTCTCACATCTCCCTTCTTCGTGTATGCCAATTCCCGGAAATTGAAATATGCGTAACGCAGCGTGACATTTGTCTGTTTAACGAATTCCTCACACTCAGCATAGAAAGCCGCAGTGCTGTCGTCCGACACTCGGCCAGCTGCATAGTCACGATATTTCTTCAGCAGGCTCGAACGATAGAAAATCCGGTTATAGTCCAGGGCATCGAATATAAACCATGTCTCCATGTCAGTAATGACAATGCGGCGCAGGCTGTTGTTCTTGGCTTCACGCAGACGCAGATAGTAGAGGATGGTCTCATAAAAAGCTTTGTGAAGCAGGTCGCCGTCCTTCACCATTTCACCTGCTTTCGACTTGCTGTACTTATTCTCGATAATCACTCCGACGGGGGAACTATTGTCGGAACTTACGTGTATCTGGCAGTCGATGTTATGTTTGGCACCGACACGAATGGCATTTCTGCCTTGGTAAAAAGCTTCTTTAAGGAAATCGGCCACGAACGATTTTTCATCTTCTTCCGACTCTCCAATGCCGAATTTTGGGTATAGTTTTTCCAGAGAATGCCTGAAGCACTCGTAGGCATCAGCATTGACTATGCCAAAAGCATGATGCTTTTTCAACTCCTGACGTATGTCCGTGTAAGCCTTGAATATCATATCAATCTTAGTTTTGCTTGCAAAGTTACAAAAAATTAGCAAATTAAGAGGACTTTCCGACATTTATCTTCCCATATTTAATATCTATTGACAGAAAAAGATTGTTTTGAACGACAATACGCCAGCCACACGCATATCGTCATCGCCCGACCGTCTCGAAGTGAGCAGCCAGGCGATGTACTTTTGCTGTTCTTCTGTTAGTAGCGGTACGCGCTGGCTCTGTACATCATCCATCACCAATTTTTATATTTTGGCTGGCGTCTGTCTATGCTTCTAACGGAATGGAATCGGTTCACTATAGGACACAAAAAACGTGGGCATCATCTTGCTCACGTTGTGGTCCTGAGATTACCAAAAAGAAGCACAAGAGTCAACCCACGTGCCTATTACAGCACGTGTGCTTTTGACTGCTTCTTTTATATTCCCTTAATTCCGCAGCATTTTAGTTTAACTTTCTTTATAAGTACCTGAGCAACAAAAAGTTCTTCGACGCGCGAAGCGGCAAAGCCGAGCGGCTCAGAATTTTGCCATGTCAGATTTTTCACTTACCTTAGTGCTGCAATTCAAGACAAGCAAAATCATCAATGACACGGCAAAGGTAAAACAAAAATCTGAGAAAATCACCGCTTTTGGCGGAATATTATTCGTTTTGGACAAATTCGACTCTATTCTGTCCTCTGTGATAGACTCACACTTAGGACTTCGCAGCACTCTGATTGGCTATCAGTACTGCGAGATTATACGTGCCATCTTCTCCGTGTTCTGCTGCGGTGGTGACTGTATGGAAGATGACTTGCCTGATGGGAAAGGCCAAATATTCAGCTTTGATATCTGCCATAACAATAGATTTTTCAGCAAAAGTAGCAAAAAGTTACCAAGTTACATGTTTCTACTTGGTTAATCTAAGTTAAAGCCGCTTTTCGCGCCGGCTCTGCTCCTGCACAACGACTACTTTTTGCAGGCTCGACCCGGCGACCGAGATACAGCCTTTTTCCTTTATCCCCATCGTCCATCAGACCGTAAGTGCTGTTTTGTAAGTATTGTTTAATAAGTGTTGTTTCAGTTGTTCTTGTTGTCGTAAAAATGAAAACAACTCGAACAACCCCAACAACTCTCAACGGTCTGACGACCGATTAGCCCTTCCCAAGAAGCAATGGGCAAATCAGAAAAAGTTCGCAAAATTTGCGAATATCGATGAAAAGCATTATCTTTGCAGACAGATAAAGCATTTACGTTTGAGAACGAATTGTCGAACCATTATAAATAGTGAGAATATGGGAAACTTAGGTTATGGTGCATACCCCACCCATCCGGGCGAGGTACTAAAAGATGAGATAGAGGAGCGCGGTATCAGCCAGCGCAAGTTGGCAGAAAGCGTTGGCCTGACCTATTCAGTTGTGAACGAGATACTGAACGGGCATCGCCCGCTGACAGCCAAGACTGCTCTGATGTTTGAGGCAGCCCTCGACGTGCCTGCCGACTCGCTGATGTACCTGCAGAGCAAGTACAACCTGCAGACAGCCCGCAACGACGCGTCGCTTCACGACCTGCTGAAAGGCATCAAAAAAATAGCCGCAGTATTTTAGCCCGCCAAACATCACCACAAGATAACACCCTTCACTCCTCTCCCCGGGGGAGTTGGGGGGATAGGGTGGTATCAGACAGAAAATGTTGTTTCAGTTATTCTTGTTGTCGTAAAAAATCCCTTTTGTTTTGAAAAACAACTCGAACAACCCCAACAACTTTCAACGGTCTGACGACCGGTTTTTCCAGACCAAAATATGCCTCCAAGCCAGCTCATTTCCAATTGATGCCTAATTGGGTTGCAATTAGTCGACTAATTAAGGTCTAATTGATGCCTAATTGGCATGTAATTAATGCCTAATTGCAACGTAATTAATGCCTAATTAGAGTGTAATTAATGCCTAATTGGAAATCACGCTCCAAATCAGCCCCCGGTTTCTATTATCCGACAGGGGTGCCATTCCATCCATCTCATCATTATTTTTCAGTTTTTCACCTAAAAGAGTACATCTTGGGGGGAGTCGGAGGGGCTTGGGGGGAGCCGGAGGGGGCTTTAATCCTGCAGGCATTACATCGGGCGACAGGATAGGTGGCCTCTCAAAAAAATTGGTTATATAGCACTATTTCCTTTCCGTATTCGTGGTTTATTTGTATTTTTGCAAAAACAAACCGAATGCTCATGAAATATTTACTGAACTTTCGCAAGTGAATACCTAAAATCCGCAACTAATTGTCATGGATGTTAATCTCTCCTGCCCATTGCCTCATTTTACCATTCTTCTGATATTGCGAAGACGATTGGGGGGTAAATGCTTCCATCTTCCCCTTACCCCGTCAGGCATTACAGGGGCTTTATGCTCTCTTTAACCAACGAAGTCGCATACCTAGCTGTCTGCGATTGCAAAAGGGTTTTGGTATGATTTGTTATCCATGTAGATATTCAGCTCATAGTGTCTGGCCGTCTTTATCCATTTGGCGGGCACGCTGATGAACTTGAACACGAATGCCTTGATACGGCTTGTCTTCTTCAGTCCGAAGGCTTTTGTGTCGAGCCTGCCCATGAGGAACTTGTAGAAGTTGCGGATGAGTGCCGTCAGCAGGAGGAACACGGTGTTCTCCGCCATGAACGACTTTGGCATCCTTGCCCATCCGAACCCGTTGTTCATGTCGTCGAAGATGCGTTCCTTGCCGCCTCTGAGGTTGTAGAACTCTACGATCTCCCGATTGGTCGAGGTGTAGTCGTTGGTCAGTATGCACCGGTAAGTGTACTCGCCCTCCCACAAGTCCAGCCCTCCGTCCATGCGACGCTCACGCTGTATGACGAGGCGGTATGCCTTCCCCTCCCACTTCTCCGTGATGATGGAGTTCAGTTCATACTCGATGCCGTTTATCTCCTCGCGCTGCCATCCGCGCAGTGCCAGCAGGCTGTCATAGAGTGAGCCACAGCGGTTGGCACGGATGTAGAACAGCTCCGAGTGCTTCTCGACGGTCTCCACAATCTCGCGTGAGCAGGAGCCGCAGTCCATCCTGGCACGCTTGATATGTATATCGTTGGATTCAAGGTTTGAGAAGATACGCTCCAGCGTGTCCTGCTGGTGGAAGCGCACGTTGGCATTGCCGTCGCGGTTCTCTATACCCACGATGAGGTCACCGATGACGGCCACACCTGGACTGTAGCCGGTGAACTTCTTGTAGGTCATCTTCGCATCATACTTCTCCGTCTCGATGAACTGGTGGTCGAAGTCAAGGTCGTAGGATTTGCCAGCCAAGAGTTGGTCGGTGCTCACGAGTATCTTCACGAGAAGCCTGTTCAATCTCACTGCTGTATTGAAGTCGTAACTGCGTCCCGTCTCGGAGGTTTAGGTCGTGTTGCTGGTGCTCAGTTCCTTGATGCCGCGAAGAATGGTGTCCGAGGAGCAGGTGCGAAGAGTGGGATGCTGCGAGAGGTGCGGCATCAGGTGGCTCGTCACGTCCTCCACACAGTCACCACCGCAGAAGTAAACACTCAGCAGAGATCCGACAATCTCACTGTATTGGTAACCGTATGAAGTGCATCTAAACCCCAGCACTTTGTCGATAGCCGGACCCACGAAACGGGAAAAAAGCTCTCTCACATGAAATATTCCTCCGAAAGGAGTGATTTTCTCAGATTTTATGCTTACCTTTGCCATGTCATTGATGATTTTGCTTGTCTTGATTTGCAGCACTAAGGTAAGTGAAAAATCTGACATGGCAAAATCCTGGGCAACTTTTTGTTGCTCAGGAACTTATAAAGATAGTTAAACTAAAATGTTGCGGAATTTAGGATATGATAAAAATATCAGAACAGAATTTGTGGGATGAGGTTCGCGCAGGCAATAAAGAAGCTGTAGAGCAGCTGTTCGATATCTATGCCGACCCTATGTTTGCCTACGGTATAAAGTTCATCTCCGACCGGGAACTTGTCAAGGACTGTATCCAGAATCTGTTTCTGCGATTGATGGTGCATTATCAGCATCTCTCCGAGGTGTCGAACGTAAAGTCGTACCTGCTCATCTCCTTAAGACATGAACTGATGAGAAAGATCAAACAGGGGCATGCTCTGTCGTTTGACGAAGATGAACAGCTGAAATTCCATATGGAACTGGCCACTGCCGAATCGATGACGGAGGATGCCACAGACGATGATACAATCAGAATCAAAAAGGTTCTGACGGACGAACTGATGAAATTAACTCACAGGCAAAAAGAGGCGCTTTATCTGAGATATGTGCAAGAGCTGCCTATGTCTGAGATTGCCGTCATTATGGACATGAAGAATCAAAGTGTGAGGAATCTGATTCACAGGGCTTTTCAGAAACTGCGGGAAAAGTCTGACCTGGTAAAGCTACCACAATCATATATTATTCTTTTGCTCACACAGTTGCTCAGCGAATGATGACGGGCAAAAAAATCTGGCCGACAGCCTCTTTGCATGTCAGCCAGAATGAAGCATAACCATTTAACCAACGAAAGAAACTATTTGTTTACTTGTTCTAACGAACGTTTTGTCCAATCGTCTTTTATATAGCTGTCAGGGTAGGTGGATTTGTTGACAATCTCACCGCCACGCTGACGGATCCATGTTTCGAAGTAGCGTTGCCCTTCTTTTAAGAGAATGACACGTCCTCCGTTGCGTAGATGGTTGTATTCCGTATTTCCACCTGTAAAACGTCCATATCCAAGTAGGATTCCATGGTGCATCACAGTGTAGTCATTGTCATGATCATGACCACAGAAAATACCCATGACATCGCCTCCAATTCTCATAGCTGTAAACATTCCGGTATTCAACTTTGGTGCACATGCTTTTTCCAGCCTATTTCCTATGAGGATATCTTCCTCATCAGATGCAGCCTCATTAAATTCCGGTACAGGAATATGGAAGAATGCCAGAGCAGGCAATGGATTACCATTGTTGGATTCAGTATAGGAAGCTGACACCTTTCTGTACCAGTTAATTTGGTCGTAGGTGAGCCAGGCATATCCCTTTTCTCGGTCGCATTGTGTCTTGGCCCTATTATGAGAGTCTAGACAATACAATATAGCAGCGATATGATGATCTTTACTCGATCTGATTTCTATTGTATAGTCGGGTGATACATTTCCTTTTTTGTCAGGTTGGATGTTGTTCTTTGCAGTACGGATAATATCGTAAAGATCACTGTTTGAAACACCCTGCTCTTCATCATGATTTCCAAATAATACAACGAATGGAACACCTGTCTTTGAAATGGTTTTGAGCAACGTTTGCATTGCTACATCACCAGGCTTTGAATAGATATTGTCCCCGGTAAAAACAAGGAGGTCAGGCTTTTCAGACTCTGTTACTTCTTGAATGCATTTCAAAGCAACGTCAGACATTGGATCATTGTATCTATAATGCACATCGGTGAACTGCAGTATTTTGAAATTCCCTTGAGCATTAAACTTTAGAACCTGAGCCTCGGTTATTATACCTGTCATCAGACAAATAATCAATGCAAAATATTTTTTCATCATTCTTATTTTAACAACCACATAATTTGGTTCTCGTCATCATTCCCACCAAACTGACTTTGTACAGCCTGCTGCACATTATCCCCATTGTAATCATATTCTGCCTGAGGATACATCCAGCGTGCTGGCATCTTTGTGGTGGGAGTGTTTCTGTTAGATTTAACATTTATGGGTAATACTGGATAACCCGTTCGTCGATACTCATAAAAGCCATTGAATGGCTGCTGTAGGAAAGTTGCCAGGTATTTCTGTTCGATAATCTGTCCGATTTGTCTATTACTTGAAGAAGAGAATGCAACACCTTGATGTTTGAGATACTCAGAGATATATTCATCGGTGATTTTCATGTTGTGATGGAAATCTGCATTGTCTCGAGTGTTATCAGCGGTAAAATGCATCGCTGCTTCTATTCCTTTTTCATAGTAGTTCTTTGCGTTACCATCAAGTAACCCTCTGACACATGCCTCTGCGAGAATGAAATTCATCTCACTGTAGCTTAATATTACTGAAGGTTCTCCAATAACATCATCAGTATAGCGCGCATTTGTTTGAGAAACATTTCCTGCATTAACAGCAGCCTGTATCTCCTCTTCTGTCATGGTAGATTCCACACCTGCATAAGAGTCCCAGTCGGATACCGACTTGCCTGCACTTGTGGCATTCGGTGTAGGACGTGCATAGTAGAAGAGGCGATAGTCGCCTAAGGCCTTCAGAGAATCGACAACCTCGGATGAGATCTGCATGTTGTTCACATAGTTGTTTCCCTCTTTGTAGAATTCCGGTTTCTGCCCGCTGGCATCAGAGTGCACCAACTGCAGGTTGTCGTCGTTGGACGTGAACAGAGGCTTGCTGGATACGATGCTGCTGAAACGTCCTGCCACGTTGAGTTCGGAATCAGATGTCTTGTTGTACAGGTTGATGAGAATCTTCAGTGCCAGGACATTGGCTGCCTTACGCCACTGGCTGCAGCTACCGTCGTAAACGATGTCGCCCGAGAAGTCTTCACCCTGGGCCAACAGCTGGTCAGCCTCTTCCAACTCTTGAAGCAAACCGAGCATGACGTCTCGCTGGGTATCGTATTTAGGATTGGTGATGCCGGCCTCGCCCTGCATGGCCTCGCTGTAAGGAATGTCGCCTACACGCATACTGGCGTCGAAGAATTTCAGTGCCCGGATGACATGTCCCAGTCCTTCGTAGGCCTTCTTCAGTTCGTCGTTTCCTGCATTTTCCATCATTTTCTGGATGTTGTAGAGAACGGCCATGTCGGAGAAGCTGGTACGTCCCAACTTATTGAACGCGATGTCGATGTCGTTGGCCTCCGACCATGATATGTACTTGCTGAGCATATAGTTCTTCATATAGCCTTTCGGCTCGTCGTAGGTCGGCCATAACTTGCGTATGCAGTTCGTCGCCAACATGCTGGATGTGACAGAAGTGGATGAATTAGAGTCGGTATTATATTCATCGAACTTATCGTCGCAACTACTCAATAATGCCATTCCAAGGATGATGAAACTGGCCATTGTATATATATATCTTTTCATAGTTCTGTAATTATTGGGTTAGAATTGCAATTTAATATTCACACCGACATATCTCACAGACGGAGAGTTCAAATTGTCGGTAGCCTTATCGGGATCCGCATATTTATAGTCGCGAGTCCAAAGCAGCAGGTTCTGACCGATGAGTGATACAGAAGCTCCTGTCATGTGCAGTTTGTCGCAGAACATCTGCGGAACATCGTAGGTGATGGAGAGCTCACGGAGCTTGATAAAGGTCTCGTCGGTGATGAAATGCTCACCCTTGCACCAGTAGTTCTTGATGTAGCTCTCGTAAGAAACCGGAGTCTCGTTCGTGGCAAATACACGAGTGTCTTCGGTGATTCTGCCGTAGGCATCGTAGGTGGCTTCTCCAGACACTACATAAACGCCTTCGGCCACATAGTTTTTCTCGCCGTTGACAACTTCGTCGTAGCGCCATTGGTTATCAGAGTCGGGATGTGCACCCGTCTGCCACATACGATAGTTGGTACGGTTGTTGGAAAGACCGCCGATACGTCCGTCGATACCGAATGTGAAGGTGAATGCCTTGTACTTGAATGTGTTGGTGAGGCCCCACATCCAGTCGGGATCCATGTTACCCACCTTTGTATAGTAACTGCTGCGCTTGGGGTAGCCGTTGGTCAGGATGAGGTTTCCATCAGGATCGTAGTTTAGGCATCTGTATGTATATGCATCCACACGGGCACCTTTGTAGGTCCACAGGTTATCAGCGCTGTAAACGGGGTCGATCTTGGCATAGTATCTGGCTGATCTTGCCCAGTTGGTGGCTACGTTCCAAGTGAAGTTTTCTGTCTTGACAGGTGTTGCTTCAACGAACAATTCGATACCCCTTCTAACATATTCCTCATCAGTGTTGACGAGTACGCTGGTGAATCCTGACAAGGATGAAATCGTTGTTGCAACGGTGTTGTTGTACGTCAGTTTATTATAGTAGGTGAAGTCGAATCTCAGTCGGTTGTTCAGGAAATTCAGTGATGTACCGATTTCCCAGGTTCTGTCGGTGATAGGCTTCACGTTACCACGCATGGTCTGAGGATATTCAGCTGAATTGAGTCCGTCCCATACCGAGTTGTAGATGGTATATGCCTGGCTGGTGTCATAGATATCCAGGTCTTTCTTCGATACAGTCCATGATCCTCTGAGCTTCCAGAATGTCCACCAAGAAGGCAGTTTGATGATGTTCGACATGATAACACTGGCACCGACCGACGGATAGAAATAGGAATTGTCGCCAGAGGGGAGTGTAGACGACCAGTCGTTACGGCCGGTAACATCCAGATAATAAGTGTTCTTGTAACCTAAACTTGCCTTGCCATAGAGACTGTTCACCTGCTTGTCGGCCTGATAGCTGTCGACGTTAGGACTTTCCACTGATGCCTTCAGAGAGTAGAAACCAGGAATGGAAATACCGTTTTTGGTTGACATTTCATGATATTTGTCGCGATAATAATAGATGGAGTATCCTGCAAGTGCATCGATGCTGAAATCACCAAAGTTCTTCTGTGCATTCAGAATGAAGTCATCGTTGGTGGTGAACACCTCTTCTGTTCTCTCGCTGTAATATCCCTTGTTGGTCTTTCCCCATTCACGGGTAGAGTTGATGCCGATAGGAGCACGGCGCTTCGTAGACTGGCTGGTATAGTCGAAACCGCCGCGGATGATGGCCTTCAACCAAGGCAGGATACTGTAGTTGAGTGTAAACATACCGTTGGTCTTTGTGATATCCTCGCTGTTGATCTTCTCATAGGCACTCATCCATGGATTATCATACCAGGTGGAACGGTTCCAGTTTTGCTTCTCATCCTTGATGAGCCAGTAGTCACGATATTCGCGAACGTCGTATTCAGGACCGGTCCAGATGAGCAGGTTGTAGATATATCCCTGATCATCATATCCTATACCCGAGGTGTTGGATGCCAGTTGCTTGTTGAAGCCCATGGTAGCACTGATGTCCACTTTTGTGCCGAGCTTCATCTCGCCGCCGATGTTATACTGGAACACCTTGCCGTATTCGTTAGGATACTGGCCTTTGTCGTAGATAAACGAGCCGGATGCCCTCACGCTGCCGTTCTTTCCTTTCTGGGTGACACTGACGGTGTTGTTAGAAATCATGCTGAACTGCAGGAAGTTCTTGAAGTTGTCCTTTCCCTTGGATGTGAGCTCCATATCCTCCATCTGGTGGGTAATCGGATTGTACTGAGAATATACACGACCAATGTCGAGCTTGTCACCCCACACCTCATCGTCTACATTATACTTGCCGCTGTAGCCGGAGCTGTAGGATGTCTGTACCTTAGGCAGAGCCAGTGTTCCGCAGTTGAACATGTTACTCGAGTTCACCTCCACGGAAAAACCTTCCTTGCCGCTCTTCTTGGTGGTAACCATGATGGCACCGCTACCTCCACGAGAACCGTAAAGAGCAGAAGCGGTAGCACCCTTCAACACGTCGATAGACTCAATGTCGTCAGAGTTGATGTCTGCCAGCGTCAGGTTGGTGGGCACACCGTCTAATACCAACAGAGGAGTCTCACCACGAAGTGTAATGGAGGGGGCTTCCATGAATTCGGTGGAGTTGAACACGATCAGACCAGCGATGCGGCCTGTCATACTGGTGGCCACATTGACACCCTTTACTTTCTCAAACTGATCGCCAGACACTTTCTGGGTGGCATAACCGAGCGCCTTCTCAGAACGTTTCATACCCAGCGCAGTTACCACGACCTCGTTCAGTTCCTGAGCTTTTTCTATTAATTCGATGGTAAAACTTCTCCTGTTTCCCACGCGTATATCCTGTGGAACGTAGCCTAGAAAGGAAACCCGCAGCACACTTTGCTCATCGGGCACGTTGATATTGAAATTACCATCAGCATCGGTGATTGCTCCGGTTGAAGAGCCTTTGAGCATGACGGTAACGCCTATGAGAGGTTCATTGTTCTTGTCGGTAACCTTTCCTCTGATGGGGATACTCTTGTTGTTCCTGTTGTTCTTGAAGATGAGAACCTGTCTGCCGGAAATATCGTACCCCAGATCTGTATCCGACAGAACTGTATTCATCACCTTCGAGATGGATGCGTTGTTCAGTGACGCTGTAACAGGTGCATTCATGTTAGGCGTGTTGCTGTTGTAGCCGAAAACATAGTTTGATTGTTTTTCGATCATCGACAGCACCTTCTTCAAAGGCACCTTGTTTACATTCAGTGAAATATTCCCATTCTGCTCCACTCTTACTGCTGCTTCTCCAGAGGCGAATGCTGTGAGGGATGGAACCATAATCATAATAATGCTTAAAAGCATTACGTAAATAGCAAAGTTTTTCGTAACTTTACAAGCAAAATGATATTTTCCCATATTAATAATAGATTTTGAGATTTAGACTGTTATTTTTTGGATTAGAAATCGTTTTCCCAGGATGCACTGCAACTGCTTCCTGGTTTTTGTTTTTGTTCTTTTCTTTTTCATAGGCTGTTGTATTATTATAGTTAGTATTTTGATGATTACTGAAACAAGTGGGGGAGAAATTCTCTCAGGCATCTGCGCCATGTGAGCCATTCGTGAGCTGTGCCCTCCGACAGGTAGGTCTCGTATTTGATGCCGGCATCACTGAGCGCCTTGGTCAGTTTGGGCACTCCTACATTCTCATGAGTGGCGTATCCGATGAAAAAGTATTTCATCTTCTTGTTGAAGGAATCGGCATCCTCTAATATGCCGTTATAATTTTTGTGAACATCCAGACCATAGACGGCACCGCTGAAGAATCCCAGATAGGCGAACTTGTCCGTGTTCGGAATCACGATGTCGCTGGCCTGATGACCGCCCCACGACAGACCGGCCATAGCCCGGTGCTCGCGGTCGGACTTGGTGCGGAAAGTCTTGTCTATCATCGGTATCAGATCATAGAGCATCACAGGGTAGAAGCTGGTTCCGTAGGTGCTTGTCTCCACATATTTGCCCTGGTCTTTCTTCTTCGGTATGTTGATATCTCCGCTCTCCATCACCACAATCATAGGTACTGCCTTGCCGGCAGCAATCATATTGTCCATGATATTCTGCATGTAGCCCTGTTTGGTCCATCCTCTTTCATCTTCTCCCATACCATGCTGGAGATAGAGCACCGGATACTTCTTCTTGTGCTTTGTCTCGTATTCGGCAGGAGTGTACACCATAGCACGGCGCCAGGCTCCCGAGGATTCGGAATAATACTGCACCGAGCGCACCTGTCCGTGGGGAATGCCTGCCTGCGGACGGTAATAATCACCTTCCGGTCCTTCGGGAATTTCAAACCCGCCTGCAATGCGGCTGTATCCGAAGAAAGCTTCGCTGTTGGGATCCAACACCTGCACGCCGTCCACAATGAGGAAATAGTAGTGGAAACCGACGGCTTGCGGAGCCGAGGTATATGTCCAAGTACCCGTAGAATCCTTTTGCATCGGGTATTCCTTTTCAGAGATCGATATTTTCACATCTTTTGCATCGGGTGCATATACTTTGAAAGTCACCATGTTATGATCATCCAAGGAGGGGTAGTCAGCTGCAGGAATATTCCAAACCGATTTATGCTGTGCCTGAACCATGAGAGGTATCAGCATCATCAGGCAAAATAGTAGTTTTTTCATGATGATTTTATTTATGTATGATAATCTTATCTCTCTGCTGAGTTACTTTTATTGGGGCAATCTTTTCCAGACGAGAAAGGAACTCGTCGATATCAGCACTCGTGTCGAATTTACCACTGAGGTTAATGGCATCAGTCTCAGAAACACTGAAATAGAATTTGGTATGATAGTATTTCTCTGCTCTCTTGAGTAGTTTTGTCAACGACTCATTGTTCATGATGAGGATATCCGAAGTCCAGCCTGTTATGCTGCTGCTCTCATCCTCCTGTATCATGGATATGCTGGTCTTACCGCTTGCCGGATGATAGTTGAATGTCTGATTGGGTTTCAGCGTCTCCGTCTTGTGGGTGTCGGTCGTCACCTGTACGAGTCCTTTGAAGAGCGATACTTTCTGACTGGGTGCTTCGGGATAGGCCGATAACAGGAATTCGGTGCCCAGAACGGTAACATTGAGATGCTTACTTTCGGCGATGAACTTCTTGTCAGGCTGGTGGGAAATCTTCATGTATGCTTCTCCCGCAATCAGTACCTTGCGGATATCATTCTTATCCATAGAGTAGGGGAAGCGCATTTTAGAGTTCTCCCTTAAAGTAATACAAGAACCGTCGGCGAGGATGACATCGGCCTTTGAATCCTGAGGAACGGCTATCAGCAGATTTGAGCTGCCGTCGTGAGAGATGGTGAACTTCGTCGAGTCCTGTTCCAACTCGATGGCTTTCTCATCGGGGTAGCAGCGTATGATACTGTTCCTTCCCAATGTAATTGTCTGCTCACCTGCGATCAGCTTCACCTCGCGGAGTGTTTTCAGGTCGAGTTTACTGAACAGGGAGCTGTCTTTGGATGCAGACATCCACTGATATCCCATGATACTGCCGAAGACGAGGAGGAATGTGATGGCGGCGGCTATGCTCCAGCCGATATATCTTCGTTTTTGTAGTTGCCGTTCATGTCCGGCGGAAATGCTATTCCACATTTCCGTTTTTTCCTGCGTACTCAGTTTAGGTTCCTCAGAAATGATCCAATCACGCAATTCATTAAGATATTCTATGTATTTCATATCCAATATTACTAAATAATCGCCAACTATAACTGAAAAGAGACACCCGAAATTTTTTTGTACTCAATTTTTGAATAATTTTTTTTTAAAAGAAAAATAGCTATGAAATCAGATGCAATTTCAACAAACGAGTGTTTTTGCTCTTGGATTATTCAGTTATCAATATCTCAGTTACTCAGTTTTTTGTTTTAAGAATCGGAGATGTTTTTTTGTTCACAGTTTTAGAAAAAAATCTGCACGGCTGCATGGAAACTAACCTTAAAGGAACGTGAATGTTAACGAGAAAGTTCTATATAAACCTAAAATCCGCAACCTTGCATTTTGGCTGCGGATTGCCGTCAAAAGTTATTTTTGGCCTCTCTTGTGCTATGATATGCGGACAAGGGCGATTAAAAATGTCTTCTCAGTGTATAAATTCCCCTTTCCCCATCAGGCATTAAAGGGGCTTTATGCTGTTTGTGGACCCTCGATGTAATATGTTCATCCATCCGTAATTGCAAAAGCGTTTTTGTATGCATGGTTGCTGGTATAGATGTTCAGTTCGTAGTGTCTGGATGTTCTTATCCATTTTGCTGGCACGCTGATGAACTTGAAGACGAAGGCCTTGATCCTGCTGCTCTTCTTCAGTCCGAAGGCTTTTGTGTCAAGCCGTTCCATGAGGAACTTGTAGAAGTTGCGGATGACAGCCGTGAGCAGGAGGAACACGGTGTTCTCTGCCATGAATGACTTGGGCAGCCTTGCCCACCCGAAGCCGTTGTTCATGTCGTCGAAGATCCGTTCCTTTCCGCCTCTGAGGTTGTAGAACTCCACTATCTCACGCGGCGTCGATGTGTAGTCGTTGGTCAGTATGCAGCGGTAGGTGTACTCACCCTCCCACAGGTCCTGCTCCCCGTCCATGCGGCGCTCACGCTGTATGACAAGTCGGTACGCCTTGCCCTCCCATTTCTCTGTGATGATGGAGTTCAGCTCATATTCGATGCCGTTGATTACCTCGCGTTTCCATCCCCTGAGTGCCAGCAGGCTGTTATAGAGAGAGGAGCAGCGGTTGGCACGGATATAGAAATGCTCGCAGTGCTTTTCTATGGTCTCCACAATCTCGCGCGAGCAGGAGCCGCAGTCCATCCGGGCATGCCTGACGTGGATGTCGTCAGACTCGAGATTTGAGAAGATGCGCTCCAGCGTGTCCTGTTGGTGGAAACGCACGTTGGCGTTGCCGTCGCGGTTCTCAATGCCCAATATGAGGTCGCCGATGACGGCAACGCCCGCACTATAGCCGGTGAACTTCTTGTAGGTCATCTTGGCATCGTACTTCTCCGTCTCGATGAACTGGTGGTCGAAGTCAAGGTCGTAGGATTTGCCAGCCAAGAGTTGGTCGGTGCTCACGAGTATCTTCACGAGAAGCCTGTTCAATCTCACTGCTGTATTGAAGTCGTAACTGCGTCCCGTCTCGGAGGTTTAGGTCGTGTTGCTGGTGCTCAGTTCCTTGATGCCGCGAAGAATGGTGTCCGAGGAGCAGGTGCGGAGGGTGGGATGGAGCGAGAGATGGGGCATCAAGTGGCTTGTCACGTCTTCGACGCAGTCACCGCCACAGAAGTATACGCTCATCAGCGAGCGTGCTATTTCGCTGTATTGGTATCCGAAAGTGGTGCACCGAAGCCCCAGCTCACCGTCAACAACAGGACCGATGTAACGGTCAAATTTCTCCATCACGTGAAAAATTCCACCGAAAGGAGTGATTTTCTGAGATTTAATGCTTATATTTGCCATGCCATTGATGATTTTGCTTGTCTTGAATTGCAGCACTAAGGTAAGTGAAAAATCTGACATAGCAAAATCCTGAGCAACTTTTTGTTGCTCAGGAACTTATAAAAATGTTTAACTAAAGTGCTGCGGAATTTAGGTGAATATTCATTCATCAAGCGATATTTAATTTATACATTTGATAAAGTTTATGGAACTTCGGATTCTCATCAATGATTGCAGAAAGCAATTCGCTGGCGTCAGCAGAGACAATCTCAGCTATCTCCAGGATGGCATTCAGTATCAGTTCCCATATCTTGTCCGTGACGGACAACTCGAGAGTATTTCCGGTGGTCTCGTTGAAGAGTTCCCCCAGCGTTTCGTATGCTTCAAACCGCTTGACGGTACAGAGGATGTTATACTGCATCATGGTGAGCGTAAAGCTTGCAATCTGTGCGGAGAAATGCACGGACTGACACTTTCCGAGATTGAGCAGCATCTTCTGATCGCGATATGCGACTTCCGTAGTCCAGCGGGTAGCATAGGTCCTGTATGCTTTGAGGAAGGAGAGCGAGAGGTCCGTGGTAAGCAGTCCGTTCCACTGTCCATTGCGACCTCGCTTGGAGAAGAACAAACGTACGGTGGTTCCAGCAAATCTAACATCAATAGTGCAATAGGTACATTTCAGCGTCCTGTTATGCTTACAGAGTCCCTGCTTCTGAAGCTTCGCGATAATCTGGTTGGCCGTCAGGTCACCCCACTGGGTGTGGTACTTGGTCTTGCCCAGCTTTATCATGCCAAGCAGATGGCACTTGATGTGGCGGCTTGTAATCAGACGTACAAAAACAGCACAGGTAAACCAACTGTCCATGAGCAGATAGTCGAATCGGATGCCCTGCCTGATGGCGTACTTTACCATCTCGATAGCCTTGTCGGTCTTCTTCATGGTGTACTCCCTGACACGTTCCTCCACGACCTGGCCCTCATGTTTCTCGCAGAAACGCTCACTGCGCTGCTTGCTTGTCAGGCCCTGCTTGCGCTCAGGATTCCTGCCTTCCTCTCCATGAAGAGAGAAGTCGAGCATCAGCTGGCTCAGTCCGTCTGTATAGAGCAATGTCAGACACTTGTACCCAAGGATTGTCTTGTGCTCCAGATGAGAGAATACCTTTCCGAGCAGCTCTGCCTTACGGCCGCTCTTGGGAGCATCCGTATCGTCGATGACTAGACAGACAGGACGGTCGTTCGGAGTCTCGCTGCTACGGCTGATCTTACGCAGCAGCTGCAGGTTCATCGCATACAGCAGCTTGCGCCACTTGATATTACCATCATTCATAAAACGATAGAACATGTCCTTCTCACAACAGAACAGGCGGCTTAAGGCCGAACCCGAGTACTGGTATGCATTCCTGACGACGAAGAACGGGAACAGCATAAGCAGAGAGAGCACCTGCTGGTTGGTAAACTTGCAGTTGGCCCGCTTCTCTGTGCCTATCTGGCTGGAGCGTATATTTATGTGTTCCATAACTCCCATTATCGCATTAATTGCACGGTTATTTGCATTTTCTGAGAAAAAGCTTCTCAAATCTGATAAAATTGTTGTACCTTTGCTCACGGCTTCTAAGTTTGAACTTTATGGTTTGGCGATTGTAAAGTTACTCATTTTCAATGAGTTGAGCAAACTTCGAAGCTTTTTTTATTCCTATTTTATGTTAAATTATGCAGGTCAATCGCTACCTGCGAAACTTTAGATATTTATTTACTCTTTTATTAATGTTGGCAGCAGCTACATCCCTGCATGCTACTGACTACTATGTGTCACCCCAAGGCAGTGATACGAACACGGGCACCATCGATGCACCGTTTGCCACGTTGAAGCAAGCCATCAGCAAGGCAAAGGCTGGGACGACGATCTATCTGCGCGAAGGCACCTACCAACCCACTGAGGCTGAAATCATGGGCTATCAGGAGAGTAATCTCTATGCCTGTGTGTATAACCTGACGGCCAGCGGCACAGCGCAGAACCCCATCACCATCACGGGCTATGAAGACGAAAAGGCCGTGATAGACCTCTCGCTGGTGAAGCCTGCCGATAAGCGCGTCAGCGGATTCTATGTGAAGGGCAACTACTGGCGGCTCCGAAAGTTCGACATCATCGGTATTCAGGTCACCATCACCGGCCATACGCAGAGCGAGAATATCTCGATGCGCGGAGGCAGCAACTGTATCATCGAGCAGGTGAACATCCACGACGGAATGGGCATCGGCATCTATTTCACCCGTGGAAGCAACAATCTGGTGCTCAACTGCGATGCCTACAACAACTACGACCCCGTGTCGGAAAACGGAGCTGGCGGCAACTGCGACGGTTTCGGATTCCATCTGAACAGTAAGGCCCATGCCAATAACGTGATTCGCGGATGTCGCGCCTGGCGTAACAGCGACGACGGTTACGACCTGATTACCAACTATGCTGCCGTTGTGATAGACAGTTGCTGGGCATGGGAGAACGGCTATGATGCCAATATGGTTTCGCGCGGCGACGGTACGGGTATCAAGGGCGGCGGCTACGGCATGGGCACCATCACCAAAACCATCGAGGCCCCCCGCAATGTCATCAAGAACTGTATTGCTTGGAAAAACAAGCAGAATGGCATCTATGCCAACCATCACCTTGGCGGAAACGATTGGTACAATAACTCAGCCTATGCCAACAAGCGCAACTATAATATGGTGAACCGCAAGTCGGAGAGCGAGGCTGTTGACGTGGACGGTTACGAGCATGTGCTGAAAAACAATCTCTCGTACGGCGGCACCACGGCAAACTATGTCAATATCAGCGAAACGCTGTGCACGCTGGAAAACAACACCTTCCTGCCCACAATGACGTTGTCGGCTTCAGATTTCGAGAGTCTCGACGGCACCCAACTGAAAAGAGACCGTCAGGCTGACGGTTCGCTGCCCGAAATCACTTTCCTCAGATTGAAGTCCACCTCAAAGGCATACACTCTGAACATCGGTTATCAGTTTGACTACGAGTCGGTACCTTCAGGTATCAAGACCATCCGCGTAGCTGACAACGCAGATGCCTACTACACACTGGACGGTATTCGTGTGGAGAAGCCCACAGCCAAAGGCATCTACATCAGAGGCGGCAAGAAGTTCGTTGTGAAGTAACCGATTTGTTAATCTGAGTTAAAGTCGTTTTCGCGGAAGCCCGATAGCGTCACAATTCCTACTTTTTGGTAACTATGGCACCAAAAAGTGCCTTCTTGCACGGTTCAGTCTTTTCTTGTACTTTTGCACTCGAAATCAAGTAAACAACCAATAAAACGAATAAGAATTATGAAACAGATTGAGACCATTCAAGAAGGCAAGAACTTCAAGGCAGTGAGTGTAGGTAAGGTAAGTGAGATCATCGAGCATGAGCTTCCGATGGGACCTGTGACCATCCAGGGTAAGGTGTTCGCAGGCCAGGCCGTAGGTGCCACTGGCAGCGAGCTGTCGTTCCAGACGCTGGTTCCCGGTCAGGACAGCGGTTTCCTGCACACCCACAAGACCCACGAGGAGCTGTATATCATTCTGAAAGGCGAGGGTCACTATCAGGTGGACGGCGAGATCTTCCCCGTCAGCGAGGGTACCATCGTCCGTGTGGCTCCCGACGGCAAGCGCGCGTTGAAGAACACCGGCAAGGAGAACCTGACCATGCTCTGCATCCAGTATAAGGCCAACGCCTTCACCGAGGCCGACAGTCCCATGACCGACGGTGTGATTCTGCAGGACGAACTGAAATGGTAATGTCAGTGAATAGTGAATAGTGAAAAGTGAAGAATTTGCTACCGCAGCAGAAAGCGCAGACGAAATGCTGAATAAAGCTTTGCATTTTTTACAAGACCACAAGGAGATTGCCCTTGCCACGTGCGAGGGCAATCTGCCTAAATTGCGCATCTTCCAGGTGATGAAGCAGGAGGGCCATGTGCTCTACTTCGCCACCTCTGCCAAGAAGGCTGTTTACAGGGAGCTACGCCAGAATCCCAATGTCGAGATACTGGCCTACGCCGACAATGTGTCGGTACGGTGTGCAGGGATGGTGAACTTCAACGTGGAGGATGACGTGAAACGGTGGATATACGACCACACGCCTGTTCTGCAGCGCCTCTATCCCCGCTACGACCAGATGGAGTATTTCTGCCTGCCGATAGCCGAGATCGACTATTACGACCTCTCTCCCACACCACCCCTCCTCAAGCACTTTGACTTGATGACAGGCGAAACTTTTCCAAGTGAGAAGTGATAAGTGAGAAGTGACAAGTGTGATTACCTTTTGTAATTGCTAAAACTCCGATTACTCAGAATCCTTAGTAGAGCCCTCAAGGGAGTTGTGTCTGAATGGCGAGGCTGCCCGTCTTCAGGTCTTGAGCTGTGCTGCTCAACTGCAGTACTGACGGCTTGTGGCTACTCTGAATGAGCACCTGCGCCAAGCCATTGAAGGCGGGAATGCTGAACTCGTGGCAGTCGTTGTCGGCAGGATGGTCAGGCCCCAGATACGAAGGGTCGCCATTGCCCACACCGAGGATGCGGCCGTCGCCCTTCAACGAGAAGGTCAGCTCAGGACATGCATTGGGCACGATGCGCCCCTTGGCGTCTTGTATCTCGACCGTCACCACACAGACATCCCGTCCGTCGGCGGTGATGGCCTGGCGGTCGGTCTTCATCACTATCTTATAGGCTGGTTTGGTGGTCTCGACAGTCTCGGTCATGATGCGCTTGCCATTCTTATAGCCGGTGGCCACCACCTTACCGGGCTGGTAGACGGCTTTCCACTTCAGGTGTCCGTTCTTCGGCATCTTCTGGCGGCCCAGTTTCTTGCCGTTCACCGTGAGTTCCACCTCGTCGCAGTTGCTGTAGGCCCAGACTTCCACCTCCTCGCCCTCGTGTCCCTGCAGGTTCCAATGCGGGAAGATGTGCAGCACGGGCTCGTCGGTCCACCACGACTTCAGGTACCACGCCTCGTCTTTGGGGAATCCGCAGTAGTCGAGAATGCCAAACTCCGAGTCGTGGGCGGGATAGCTGAGCGGGTTGGGCTCGCCACGGTAGTCGAAGCCCGTCCAGAAGAACAGGCCAGCCGCCCAGGGCCGGTCGGCATAGAACTGCCAGCCGCGCTCTATGCGGTTCACCGTGCCATCCTTATCGGCGGTCAGGTTCATCGAGCGCATGTGGCCCTTGTCGTCGGGCGAGTCGAAATACCAGCCACGTGTGCCGCAGCCCGTGGTCTCCTCCGTACCGACGATCTTCCACGAGGGGTTGCGTTTCTTTCGGTTGTCCACATCGTTCTGTCTGATATAGTTGAAGCCCACCACGTCGAGGCCTTTGATCATCTCGCCGCCGCCGGCATTGGCGATGGTCGACTGTCGGGTGGGGTCGATCAGCCGGGCATATTGTCTCATGGCCGCGGCGATGCGGGTGCCCTGAATGGTGTTCTCCATGCCCCACTCCTCGTTGCCGTTGCTCCAGAGGATGATGCTGGGGTGGTTGCGGTCGCGGCGTATCATACGCTCCAGCAGTCGCAGGTGCTCGTCGTTGATACCCGTCAGGCGGTTCTCGTCGATGACGAGTATGCCCTCACGGTCGCAGATGTCGAGCAGGGCAGGCGTCATGGGGTTGTGGGAGGCACGATAGGCGTTGCAGCCCAACTCTTTCAGCCGTTTGATGCGCCAGGCCTGCAGGGCATCGGGGATGGCAGCCCCCACACCGGCATGGTCTTGGTGCATGTTGACACCCTTCAGTTTCAGCGGCTGGCCGTTCAGCATGAAGCCGCGGTCGGCATCGAAGCGGGCTTCGCGCAGTCCGGTGGTTGTCTCGTAGACATCGGTCAGCTGTCCATCCACCAGTACCCTTGTCTCCACCTTATATAGATAAGGGTCGGTGGTGCTCCACAGATGAGGTTTGCTGAGCGTCAGGGTCTGTTGGCAGCCCGCGGTCTGTTTGCCTTTCAGACGGAGCGAAGCCTCTGTGGCGCGTCCCACTTCGTTGCCGTCGGCATCGAGCAGGCGCTGCTCCACCGTGCAGGTCGTTGGCTCCAGCGAATGGTTGTTCACCTCGGTCTCTATCGTTACCACCGCCTTGTCGTAGGGCTCCTTCAGGTCGGCATAGACAAACGTGCCGAAGGGAGCCACGCTGACAGCCGACGATTTCACCAGCCAGGCATCGCGGTAGATGCCGGCACCCTCGTAGAACCAGCCCTCCTCGAGCGTGGCGTCGGCCCGCACACAGATCAGGTTGTCGCCGCCATAGTTCACATATTCCGTCACGTCGTACACCTGTGTGGCATAGCCGCTGGGCTCGGTGCCCATATAGAAGCCGTTGAACCACACACGGGCATTGCGGAAGATGCCGTCGAACCGCAGGGCGATGTGCTTGCCCAGGTCGCTCTCGGGAATGCGGATGGTGTTGCGATACCAGCCCACGCTCGTCGTGGGGTATTTAAAGCCTACGGTCTTGTAGCCATGTGAGTGGCTCGCCGGCTGCTCATAAGGCAGGGTGGTCACCCAGTCGTGCGGCACACTGACCTCCTGCCAGGCGGCATCGCTGAACTTCGGTGAATACGGGCCCTCGTTGTGGATGGAGTTGGCCTTCGTCAGATAGTTGAAATACTCCGTGCCGCAGCCAAAGTCCTTGACAGGGTCGCTGGCATTGCCCAGGGCAAAGCGCCACCCCTCGTTGAGTCTTGTCACCTCGCGCACGTTCTGCGCATTCATACTGACAATGGCCATCCAGACCATCACGATCGTTAATCTTCTGATTCCCATAACGTTTGTTTTCATTAAGTGTCAAGTCATCCATGGCGATGACTTTGATTGCAAAGATAGTGTTTTTTCTGAAAAAAAAGTTTCTCTCGTGTCGCTATTTTTGTCTGTTTGCTCAAATCAAACACCTTTTAGCAACAATCGTGACATATCGTTTTCTGCATTCATGCGTCGGAACACAGGGATTTTTTTGTATCTTTGCAAAAAAATATAAGATTATAATGCTTCGAAAAAACATCCTTTTCATGGTTTTGCTGCTCGGCCTCGCCCTTACCGCCAGGGCGCAGGCCAACGAGCAGATACAGCTGCACCACGTCAACACCAAGGGCTATGCCGTGCGCGTGTGCTACCGCGATGCAGCATTATCAGAGAAATCCAGACGATAATCCACCGGAATGAATACCTCTGTCGTTGGCATCTTGACACAGAGGAGGTTCAAAGCTTCCCTGTAGATGACGGGTAACTTGGTTTCCCCAAAGGTAAAACTCATGCTTCCACCATTCCTTTCATATTCTTGAATGTCTTTTTTGAAAGAAAGCTTACTCATGATTTCCCGTATTTGTTGTTGTACAGTTGCAAGGCTGATTCATATGCATGTTCAAATGGCAGTCCAAGGCTTAGGATTCAAGCAGTCATCCGACACCTTCATGCCCGGTTCTGAGTCAGAACACCGATGGCAGGATGAGCATCCGGACGGGACATCTATAAATAAATAGGCGGTGTTCTTGCTTAGGCAAGCGACTTGTGGTCGAGCGGCTTCCTTTATTTACGGCACTTTTTAAAGTCCTTCAAAGTCGCTGATGGCCTTACGCCATTCGTCAGGAAGCGGAATGGTCTGCTGACGTTCCAAATCGTAGAGCACCATCACTGAGAGGCAGCGGCTCTTCACTTCATGTGTGTCGCTGTCAATGACATCCTGCTCCAGATGAAAACTCTTGTTGCCAATCTTGACGATACGTGTACGGCCTGCAATATGGTCGTTGCCCTTAATTTGGGAAACAAACTCTGCCTCGATCTTTACCACCACAATTGCCAGTCGCTCCCAGTCAACGCCTTTGCAGACGGTGGCTATATAGTCAGTCTTTGTGGTATCATAGAACTGGAAATATACCGTGTTGTTCACGTGTCCGAACTTGTCAACGTCATTAAAACGTATCTGGAGAGGCATCACGTGGCGATAATCATTACGTCTTTCTTCTGTCATCTTTGTTAACTTTCATCTTTGTAAATCGGCTGCAAAATTACGAAATAAAAGCAAAAAACCATCTGAAACGCTTCAATAATTCTGTATCGCGCATCATTAATTGACCTATGTTCGATGAGCGTCTCTATATTCTCGAAATCCCTTCAATGTTTAATCAAGTTTAAGGAATTGTCAGCAAAGTTTATCGTAGTTTAAAATCAATGCCATCCTGTCCTCTATCGGGAGCCAATTTGTCGTTCGGCACGTTTGTTGCACCGACATTCAGTGAGAGCCGGAGCTTTGGCGAAGGCAATCAAGCAACATACGTTCAACTTAAAATATAATTAGGAGGTATTGATTATGTTACCAGTAATGTTTAAAAACAGTTGGTTCCCAACAGTATTTGACGATTTCCTGAACACTGATTTCATGCCTCGCGCCAATACAACGGCACCCGCAGTTAATGTCAAGGAGGATGATAAGGCCTACACCATGGAACTTGCAACTCCTGGCATCAAGAAGGAGTATTGCAGAGTGAACATCAACGATGACGGCAATCTTTGCATCGCCATTGAGAACAAGCAGGAACACAAGCATGAGGACAAGCATCACCACTACCTGCGCCGTGAGTTCAGCTACTCGAACTACGAGCAGAACTACACGTTGCCGGACGATGTCGAGAAAGACAAGATCTCAGCCAAGGTAGAGGACGGCATCCTGACGGTAGTCCTTCCGAAGGTAGAAAAGGAGGAGAAGAAGACTGCCAAGTCCATCGAGGTACATTAAAGTTCACTCTCATAAACATAGCAAAGGGAGCAACACTTTCAAGGTGCTGCTCCCTTTGTTTGATATAGATTCAATTATGATGATTATCAGAATTGCAGATCCATAATATTGCCTATAGGTATTGCTGTTCCGTTCTCCATTACCATTAACTGTTCATAGGTATCAACCTTCTTCAGTTGTCCCGTAACAGTCACGTATGCCCCTCCTGCCTGTACGCCCTGCTGCTGGCAGCTGTCATCTACGGCATCGTACGCTATTACCGCAATCACCATGCCTACCAGCTGCAACTGCGTGAGTTGCAACTGCAACAAGAGCAACAGGCCCAAATGAACGAGCTGAAACTGCGCTTCTTCACCAACATCAGCCACGACCTGCGCACCCCCCTCTCGCTCATCATCGGTCCCGTAGAGGAAATGCTGAAAGCTCTTAGAGCCGTTCAACACACCATCGTACAATCTGCAGAACATCTCACAGGCTCCGTATGTTGACTACGAGCTGGATATCCTGCCGGGCGACAACTCTATAGAAGTCCGCACACTGCCCACCTTGCACGTCTATGAAGGCCGTGATGCCCGCTATGCCGTACAGCTGGGCCATGGACAACCTGAGGTTTTCTCCATCCATGCCAACGACTTCACGGCCGAATGGCGCCTGAACGTGCTGCGCGGCTACGCCGCCCGACGCATCACCGTGCCGTCGTCCATGAAGGGAAGACAGCGCCTGAGAGTGTTTCTGCTAGACCCGGGCATCGTCTTGCAAGAAATCAATGTAGTCAGGTAATCACTCGAAGGTGCTGGCATTGGAATGATGATAAAAGATATAAAGACAGGTATTTAGGAGAATATCAATAGGTAACGTGCAAGCGAACGTTGCAAGGGGGGTGGCTGTAACTTGTTGGCCCCCTTCTTGCACCGTTCGTTTTTTTATTGTATCTTTGCACCATCACACCATCTGCCATGCCAAAAGAAAGAAACAAAGCCGACAGCTACCGCGAAAGAGCCTATGCGGGCGACACCAGGGCCATGAACAACCTGGGGGTCTGCTACGAGCGTGGCACCGGCGTAAAGGTCAGTCTGGAGCTGGCCTTCGAGTGGTATATGAAGGCGGCAGAGCTGGGCGATGTCTATGGCTGTTTCAATGTGGGCGAGTGCTACCACCACGGCAAGGGGGTGGAGCAGAATGCCGTGCTGGCCTTCGAGTGGTACCTGCGGGCCGCCGACAAGGGCGACATGCAGTCGCAGGTGAACGTGGCCAATGCCTACTATCTGGGCAACGGTGTGGAGCAGGACCATCATAAAGCCTTCCTGTGGTACCGTGAGGCTGCCTTCCAGGGACATATCCAGAGCCAGAAGAACTGTGGCGCCGCCTATTGGAACGGCGACGGCGTGGAGCGCAACCTCGAGGAATGTGCCTTCTGGTACGAGCTGGCAGCACAGGGCGGCGACGCACAGGCCCAATTTGCCATCGGCTGGTTCCACATGACAGGCAATGGCGTGCCCGTCGACAAGAAGAAAGGTCTGAAATGGATTCACAAAGCCACCTTCCAATGCTATCAGCCGGCCATCGACTATTGCAAGGAGAACGGCTATAAATGGTACTAACAAATAAAAACGAACATAGCAATGAAAAACTTCAAATCGAATGCGTGGCTGTTGCCACAACCTGTGCTGATTATCGGCACCTACGACAAAGAGGGACGTGCCAATGCCATGAACGCTGCCTGGGGCGGACAATGGGACATGCACGAAATCATGATCTCGCTGGCCTCTCACCAGACCACCGACAACCTGGCCCTCAACCCTGAGTTCACCGTGACATTCGCCACCGCCGACACCATGGTGGCCGCCGACTATGTGGGGCTTGTGAGCGGCAGAAACACACCCGACAAGATGGAGAAGACGGGATGGACCATCGAGAAGGCTCCAACGGTCAACGCTCCCTTGTTCAAAGAGTTTCCCATGACGCTGGAATGCCGCGTGAAACAGAGAATCGACGAGAGCGAGACGGGTTATTACCTGGTGGCTGAAATCGTGAACATCGTCTGCGACGAGCAATACCTCGCTGCCGACGGCAAGCCTGATGTCGAGCGCATGGGCATCATCACCTACGACCCCGTTCATCACACCTACATCCAACTGGGAAAGACGGTGGGCAAGGCGTTCGCCGACGGAAAGCAGTTGAAATAAACCCACCCGGCCATGAGAAGAGCAACCAGAGAGATGGATGCCGCCTTCGCCCTCGAGGTGTTCGACAAGGCTCCCTTTGTGACGGTCAGCATGGTGCGACCCGATGGCACCCCTTACGGACTGCCCCTGTCGATGGTGCGTACCGACGAGCGCACCTTCTACTTCCACTGTGCCATGGAGGGCGACAAGCTCGATTGCATCAGTCACTGTCCTACGGTATTCCTCTCGGCAGTGTCGCGATGCACCCCCACCGTAGGACCGAAAGACGGCAGTTTCACGCTGCAGTATAAGTCGGCCACGGCCGTCGGCACGGCAGAAATCATTACCGACCGCAACGAGAAAGTTACAGCCATGCGAGCCATCTGCCAGCGGTTCCTGCCCCACCACATGGCTGCTTTCGAGGATGCCATCAGCCGCAGCCTGGAACGGACAGCCGTGGTGCGCATCATCCTGTCGGAACCGCCCGTGGGCAAGCGGAAGCAGTATGACAAACAAGGCAACGAGATGATAAACGGAGCTGAAAGGTAATCAGTTGAGAGTTGAGAACTGAGAGTTGAGAGGTATGATTACCTTTTGCAATTATCTACAAGCTAGTAGGCAGTCATTATCAATTATCCATTTTCAATTCTCAATTCAAAGAAAGCTCCCACACTCCTAAAAAACTCTACACTCCTAAAAACTTCTCACTTCACATGGTTCTCAACCATTTAATAATAAATAGTAATTTTCTTGCATGTTTTTAAGGTTTTTTGATATATTATAGTTATCTTTGCATCAAGAAGACAAAAAATGAGTGAAGACTAAGAATGAGTGAAGACAAAAATTAGAGAAGAATAAAATAGTAAAGACAAATGAAACATCATCTTATACTCGTTTTCCTTGCACTAGCATTGTCTGTGCTGAAAGCCTCTGCCCAGTTGCCTGCCGTTATCTTGAAGACTATCGACGGAAAGACTGTGCGCACTGATACCCTGTCAAACAACGGTAAGCCGTTCATCATCGACTTTTTTGCCACATGGTGCAAACCCTGCAACCGTGAGCTCGATGCCATTGCAGAGGTCTATGATGAGTGGAAGGAAGAGACTGGGGTGAAAATCTTCGCCGTCTCCATCGATCAGGCTCAGAACATCCATAAAGTCAAACCTTTTGTCAATAGTCACGGCTGGGAGTACGACGTACTGCTTGACCCCAACAGCGACTTCAAGCGTGCACTGGGAATACAAATGATTCCGTTCGTGCTGGTTTGCGACGGTCAGGGAAACATTGTGGACAAGCACAACGGCTATACCGACGGTGCGGAAATAGAACTGATAGAAAAGATTCGCGAACTAACAAAATAAAGACGCCTATGATGAAGAAACTCCTTTTGACACTTGCCATCCTCATCTCTTCTCTTGTCAACTCTCTCGCACAGGAGCAGAAGGGGGTTACCCTCTCTGGGAGTATCCAGAGTGACATGCTCATACCGCAAAGCGATGAGACGATCAAAGCAGTCAAGACGGAGGACTTTCAGACTAATACATACGCAGATTTGCAGCTTCAGAGTAAATATGCCGACGCTGGTATACGCCTGGAGTATTTGGAACATCCACTGCCAGGGTTTGAGAACGACTTCACCTGCATATTTCATACCCTCGGCAAAAAGCCTCTAATAGATGAGTGGCATACTCCCGCTAAGGCAGTTTTCTCATTTTATGACAAATCATTGCAGCCGTAGGGGGTCATTTTTAAATTAGCGCAAA
>Ga0256404_1003624_pt1 | contig 30805 bp, 49 predicted proteins | sample RumenRJG_01DNA_FD_185990 | JGI IMG/M metagenome (GOLD analysis project Ga0256404, IMG submission 185990) | Bovine rumen microbial communities from Lethbridge, Alberta, Canada - RJG_01 | ecosystem: Host-associated > Mammals > Digestive system > Stomach > Rumen | place: Canada: Alberta | collected...
GACAACAGGCGAAAAAATTATTCCGCCTATTTGTCCAAGTCGTGTGCGGCACTGTCCCAAGATTCGTAAATCTTGTTATTGACGGACTTGCCCCACATTTTAGGGTTGATGAAATTGTTGCGTGTATAGACAATTTCCCAACCCTTTCGTTCAGGGTTATAGCGTATTTCCATCGCCGTCCCTTTTGATTGTGATTTTATGTTGTTTGCCGTTTATATCAAACTTGGCACTTGCCGAAAAAAACTCGCCCTTTTCGTAATAAACGCCAACCATATCGTCTTGGTCTATTCCGTAAAAATCACACAAAGCCGTAAAGATAAGTTCCGCGGTATTGTGGTCAGTAATTATTTCGCGTGGGGCAAGCCACAAAACAGATTCTATAATGTATTTGTATTTATTCATTGTTTGTCCTTTTGTTAAAATGAGTATGCGTCATAGACGGTTAGTTCGGGCATATCGGTTATTTTCAACAACAACCCATCAAAACCCTTTCCAAAGTTTTTGCGGTATCGGTCAATATAGCGTTCAATATCGCGTTCGCTTGGTCTTGTTTGTCGCAGCGTGCTTTTGATATAGTATTCGTGGTCATCGCCATCAAAAGTGCCGTATAACATAACTTTATATTTCCACATTTTTATTTCCTTTTGATTATGATAAACTTTAATACCCCCGCAGAGTAGTCCTTAAATAAACGCCCCAAAGCGTCAAACAGGTCGTCCCCGTTCGTGTAGTATTGGGCGTTGCTTTTATGTTGTGCCCACTTATGAACATAAGTATATTCATCGTAGCCGCCATAATACGCGTAATGTTCGCCTGTATCGGCTATCACAGATTCAATAATAAGTTTCATCGTTAGTCCCCCTGTATAAGTTCCATTAAATCGTAAAGTTTTTGTTCTTGTGTTTTTGTCAGGTTTTTGTTGTGGTGTAGCAACCAAGCAACAATATCTAACGCCTTTTCAATTTGATAATCGGTCATCGTAGCCCCCTTATATTCTTTCCAATAACATTTCATAATCGCCGTCATCGCGTAAATAGTTAAAAATATCGTTAAACGCCTTTTTTGTATATTTTGTCATCATATTCGCCCCCTTTTTACATATAATATGTTGATTTTACGCCCGCGATTTCCATTATTTCGCCATCGTTTTCGCGTTGTATTTCGTTCAAGCGTTCGCAAAGTTTTTTATGTTCCGCCAATGTTGCGGCTATGTTTTCAACGGTATATTTTACGCGTTCCAATCGTTTTTTTAATTGTTCCGCCCCTTTATCTATTGCCGCAATAATTTCGGGCGTGATTGTGTTTTCTTTGCTATATTCGCCCCATATTAAATAAAAATGGCTTGATTCGGTATAATTTTCGCCGCCCCAATAGTAAAGTTTTATTTCCGTCCCAAAATAAGCGTTGTTTTCTATTAAAACCGTTAAATTGGCGTTTATTGCTTTCGTCGCGTCCGTTATTCGTTTCTTGTTGCCCGTTATACTTTTCCCCAAAAAACGCGTTAAAGCGTCTTTTACTTGCGGGGCAAGCGTCAAGGCGTTATTTATTGCTTGCGTCAATTTTTCGCCGCGTGCGTGTATTTTTGCGATTGTTTCGCTATCGTTATAAATCATCTTTTAACCTTTTGTTTCGTTGTTATGATAGAATCGCCCGATTCCATCGCGGAAAGCGTGCCCGCGTGCGTGCCGCGTTGCTTTCCGTGATAAAACGCGAAAAAAGCGGGGGCGTCTTTATTCGTAAAGACAATGAACGCCCGCCGCGTCTATGAAATAACCGTTTCCGCCGCGGTATTCGCACGCTTGCGATTCCGTTGCCCCGTCAATCATACCCGCAAAGCGTCCGCGATTGTTGCCCATCGTATAACCCGCAACAAAGACGCAAGCCAAAAGCCCAAAGACGCAAGCCCCGCGGAAAAAATACCCCGCAAAGCGTTCCAAGCGTTTTCGCTTGATTGCTTTTATATAGTAATTATTCATCGTTTCCCCCTTATTATTAAAAAGCCATTATTCCGCTATCGTGATATTTATAGCCGTCTATTTCGTGCTTTCCCCAATAAATAACCCCTTTACGCGTGCGAACATTTAACCCTAACCCGTTCAAGCGTTCGCGTGTTGTTGCCGTATTATAGCCGCAAAGCGAAAAATAAACGCTTTTTTCGTTTTTATCATAATACGCGATACAATTTCCCCAAAGTAAAAGTTTAACTTTGTCCCCGTCCAAAATAACGCTTGTATTTTGTAAATTGAACGCGTGCCCGTGTAAAAAGTTATAAATTGCCTTTTCGGTTATTTTTCTTGCCATTTTTTTCGTTCCTTTGTTTTATTCGTTTTTTATGTTTCCGCGGGCGATTCGTGCGATTCGTTCGCGGGGCTTGGTCAATTTTGCGGAACGCTTTGTTTTTCGTTGCTTTCGTGCGTTTCCGTTCCCTTGACAATACAAAGATTATCACAATTAAAAAAATAAATCAAGCGTTTTTTTATGTTTTTTTTCGTTTTTTTGTGTTTTCGTTGTTTTCCGCGGGCTTGCGGGCAAGTTTTTCCCCCGATTTCCCCGATAAAATGGGGGGAAATAATTTCTATTTATATTTTTTTAATCGCGTATATGATATTAGTTATATGGGAAAATAGGGGGAATAGGGAAAAAAGTCAATGTTTCCGCGGCTTTGCGGCGTTTTTGTTATTGGGGGAAAATTGGCACAAAGGGCAAAAGCCCCCGATTTCCGCGGCTTTCGTTGCGTTGCCCGATTCGGTTGCGTTGCTTTCATCTTTGCGGGGCTATATTGACGGCGTGTATATTTTGTCAAGCGTGCCCGATGGGCGTGTGTGTTGTCGCCATTTCTATTTTGTCAAGCAAACACGGCAGACGGGCGGAGGGGGGGTGGCGGGGTCTGACAAAACATTTATAGGACCATCACATACGCCAAAAAATCAACCTGACGAATATGACGAAAACTCAATCTACATTTTCTGCTTGACATTTGTATAGACATCTGTAAAAATAATCATTGTCCGAGGGGGTTTAATCAACGGCAGTGTTGATATTTTGGACGCAAACAACCCCTACGAATTTTTGAAAAGGAACGGAATGGACGGCGAAACTTATTATTTAGCGGCTATTTTTTTAACAGATAAGAACCCTGGCGTTCAATTTCGTGAGATGCTGAACCACGATGCGAATGTTGGCCAAGCGGCCCGTTTATATTTCCGAGAAGATTTGCGTGAACTCCCTTTATTTGGTTGGAACACATTTTGCCTGAAAATGGAAGAAACAGGCAACAAGAAATGGTTGGCAAAAATCAAGGCCTTGGACAACGATGTTATTTTGGGTCATTTGGAACAACAACTTATGTATGCCAGTCGTGATGGAAAAACCCCGAACCGCAATTTATTGGAGGCAACCGTAAAAGCACTGCAAGGTGTCACCGCACTGACGAAAATATCAGCGGAAAACGATGGTGCTGTTGCTGACGGAATAGAAGTGCGTTTTATACCATCGCTTGATACTCCGATTGAGCCCGAAACTTGGGAAGAACTCCTTGACCGCCTGAATCTTTCTTCTGAAAACCCTGCGAGCAACGCGAGCCCAGAGGTGAAACGATGATTCAAATGGAAATAATTGCCGATTTTCGTCCAATCATCTCAAATGCCTTTATTTACAAATATCGCTATTTGTCATTCCTGACGGGCCGTATGGGTTTGGCGAAATCAACGAATATATCAAAAGCGTTGCTAATCGTGGGTCTGATGAAACCGCTGCGTATATTGTGTGCACGACAAACGATGTCGTCCATCAAAGATTCGGTCCACGCCCAATTATGCGATATAATCAGAGCATACGATTTGCCTTATGTAATTTACAACGACGCTATCAAGGCCCCGAATGGGACCACTTTCATTTTTAAGGGGTTGCAGGAAACAGGTATTCATAACATTCGTTCAATGACCAACATTGACATCTGCTGGCTGGAAGAGGGACAGTCAGTCAGTAAGGAAAGTTGGGAAAGTTTGGTCCCAACAATACGAACAAAAGGGTCTTATATCATCGTATCTGCTAACCCTGACGAAGAATCAGATATAGTGCAGCAGATGTTTGGACCAGAGGCAGACAGCCGTGACGATACATATACTTGCTATAAAGATTTCCGCTACAACCCTTTCCTTTTGCCCAGAGCAATTTTACACGATATTTATTTGATGAAGAAAAACCGCCCAGCCGATTACGATAGTATCTATCTTGGCCACATCAAAAAAGCCACCGACCACCCTGTCGTCAAATCGTGGAACCCAGACCTCAATATCGGCGTTGGCAAACGGCAGCATACAATCATCTGGTCGCTGGACTTCAATGTGAACCCACAATGTTCGGTTATCTGCCATTGGGACGGGGCACACGATTTTTACTTTTCTGACGAAATCGTCCTTGAAAACGCACCAACGCAACAAGTGGCAGAAGAATTTGTCCGCTTGTATAGAGAAAAATACGCCGATTGTTATTTAGTCATCAACGGTGACGCATCTGGTCAAAACCGTTCTTCCAACTCTATGTATTCAAATTACGCAATAATTGAACAGGTGTTGACCGCAGCGAAAATACGCTTTACATTTGATGTGCCTCGCCGCAACACCAGTATTGCCAATCGGGTCAGTAATTTTGATTGGCACATTTTAGGGCTTGATGGCAAGCCACACATTCTGATTGACCCTGAATGTGTCCACCTGATACATTCCTGTAAATTGCTCGGTTATGACGAAAATGGCAAAATCATTGAAACGCCTGCTCGTCCTGGTATGAAAACGATTGACTATGCGAAATCGCACATATTTGACGCAGCGTCTTATTGTGTGATGATAAACGACCCTGTTGTTGAAACTTTCTTAAAGACACCGAAACCACAGTTGGTTTCTATAAAAGAGATGTGGGAACAATCTCTGCGTAAAACAGCCAAAGGAGGGGCCAGCGTATGACAGAAGAAGAACTCAAAAAATGGGAATTTCTAATCAAAAAGCACCCTGAAAGGGCTGGTGTGGCTTATGAGTTATATTTGGCTCATAAGACAAAAGACGCTAATGTCACGACCTATTTTATGTGGGCCGAGAAATTAGAAAGGCAAACCGAACGGCGGTATCGCAAGGGCTTGGAAAAGTATTGTGCCCGCCATTCATTGAAAATGGAGTGTGAAAATGGCAACGAAACTAATAAGTTGTTCCTTTGAACCTGGCTCTATGGGAGGTTTCATCACCATCTGTAATGGTGTGAACTTCGGACGGGCCGAACATTTCAGCAAGACGATTGCTGTGACAAAAGAGGCGTTCATCGCTGCTTGTAAAGACCGCGTATTGTTCAATGACCTTTTGGGTATTGACATTCGCACGGGTTGGCAGAACGCTTTATCTGACGCTATTGAACCATTCAAAGCGATGAAAGAAGATTTTGACACGGACACCGCAGCAAAAGTTTCTTCTGAACTTGATGTTCAAATGCGTGGCGAAGATGCGGTCAAAGCCGACATCGCTGCTGTTGAAAAAGAAAACGCAAAGTTGGAAAAAGCAGCAAAACGGGCCGCAAAACCAAAAGCAAAAAAAGACGAAAAACCTGTTGTTGAAACACCAGTGGAACCAGAAGTTCCTGCTGAACCTGAAAAACCAGCGGAACCAGAACACGACACAACGGTCACAGAAGATGAATTAGCACCATCTGTTGAACCAACACCTGTCGCAGAAGAACCAAAAACCGAAGAGGTAAATGATGGACAAGACCGAGTTGCAGTCGCTGATAACAGCGGCGAGGACACCAGAGGTCAAGAAGATAGCGGAGTATCTTCTGAAAGACCAGGGTCCGAAAGTGCTCAATAGAGAACACGAACAGGTCTTCAAAGGTTTTATGATGGCATATTTTGCCATCATAGAACTCCAAGACCAAACAATAACCGAAAACGAGGAGTAAGAAAATGCCAGAAATCACGGAAGACGATTTGAGCAAGGCACTTGGTGACCCTGTTGATGAAGTTCAGGACCAATTAGCCAAAGATTTGCTTGACGAAGATGACGATAAGTCAGACAACAAAGGTGGCGATGACACACCACCAGCAGACAACCCTGACGGCGATGCGAAAGGTGACGATGCTGCGGACCCCGCAAAAGACGACACCAAGCCCGATGACAAGAACCCAGACCAACCTGACGGCGATGGGACCAAGTCCGATGACGCTGCGGACCCCGCGACAGAACCGAAAGACAAAACCCCTGAAACCAACCCAGACGAAATGATTTTGGGCAAGTTCAAAACCGTGGACGATTTGAAAAACGCGTATCAGAACTTGGAAAAGAAGTTGGGGGAAAAGGCCCAAGAGGTCAAAGAGGTCAGTCAAGTCAGCGGAACCGAGTTTGATGCTGCTGTTCGCCAGAAAATTATGGAAGAAAACTGGAAAATTGTGAACAAAGCGTTTGAAACCATCGCAGACCCTGAAAACGCAAAAGAGGCACAATATCTTTTGTCGCAGTTCAAAAGAACAGGTGATGCTGGGTTGCTTGAACAGGCCCGTGCATATCTTGACAAGCGTATTGACCGCAAATTAGAGGTTGATACGATGAATATGGCCGCAAAGATTCAGCGTGTTGCCAACGAACACAGACAAGAAGTCATTTTGAAACCTTTGTCTGATGAATTGGACAAAATGGCCGAAGAAGACCCTGAATTTATGAATGATACCACAAATCAGGACTTGATGGCGATGGCAATTCGTTTGAACCCGATGAAAGTTGATGTCCGTGCTGTGAAGAAAGCAATTCAAGATTACAGCAAGACCCAATATCAAAAGGGTTATGAGGCAGCGAAGAAAGAATTTGCCAAACAGACAGAAACGAAAGCGGTTTCAGTGAAATCGGTTGCAAAAATGGAAACACCAACACCGAAAAAACCAGTTGAGGCGATGTCCATTGAAGACCAACTGAAAGAAGAATACAAGGACTTGAACTTGTTATAATGTCAGGGGGCAACCCCTGATTAAAAAGGAGGCCGTTATGAAAACCATCGCAGGACTTTTGATATTATGGTTAGTGTTTTGCTTTTTATGTTTTTCTTTGACAGGGTGTTCAAGAAAAACGCCCGTGGACAATGCGTTTCAAGAGGTTCAAACCTCAATCGTTGCCATCAAAGACAGTTTGCCGCCCGAATGTCAAACGGCAGAAGTAATGGCAAAAATAGACGAAGTTGAATGGAAACGCCAAACAGCAGAATCTGTCTGTCAGGCAAAAATCAAAGACACTCAAAACAAATATGAACGCGTTTTGTGGGTCCTTGGTTTTATAATTTTGGCCTTTTTAGCAAAAAATTTCATAAAAAAATAAAAAAAGTGTAATTTTTTGTGCGAGATTTGTTTATTATGTAGTAAGGAAGATAAAAACCTGATTCAAGTCGGACAACCCGAAAGGGCCCAACAAGAACAGACAATTTTTGGTTTCCGAAACCTGAATTTAACCTTATAGTATGGAGGACAATATGTCTGCAAATGCACAACAGGTTGGTATAGCACCGTATCAGGCCGTTTCGGAAAAATGGTCCCGTGTGTTATTGAAAAACCTGTCTTTGGTCGGGGTCTATAAGCACATAGCCATTGACCACTCTTCTGAATTGGCTGACAATTCGGACGCGATTCACCTGCGTATGGTGTCTGATTCTTCTGTCACAGTTGCGAATTATTACACACGCAACGCAACACCTGGTCAAGCAGGGTCCCAAGGCACAATTTCCTATGGAACTGCTGCTGTCACTGACACAGTTTTGCAGTTGACAGAAACTCCATCAACCGCTGTCAAATTTGAAGATTATGCTTTGAAGACAGCAAATGTGAACTTCCAGGCGAAAATCATTGAAAGAGCCCGCTATTATTTGGCGAAGTTCGTTGACACATTCGTTATGAACACAATCATATCGGCTGCTGGCACGACATTGACTGCTTTCAATGCGACAACCGCTGCATCGGGCGATGTCTATGACTTGTTATTGCAAGCCGCAGCCGTCTTGAAAAATGCGGGTGCTGTTCCTGTTTCCAATGTTTCTGACTTGGCTGGGGACCGCGGAATGGAAGAAGTTGGGTATGTGGTTGTGAACCCAGATATGATGCGTTTCATCTTGAAAGAACCTGCTTTTGTCAAATGTGACTTCACAGACAAAAATGGTATGTGGAAAGCGGGTGTCGTTCGTGGAACCATCGCTGGTTTGGTTGTTTTGGAAAGTTCCAATATGCCAACCACTTCCAAGAAAGTCACAATCTTTGCTGGTATCAAATCAGCGACACATTATGCGGTCAAGAAGATTTCAGACCGTATGATGCCATTGGAAGACACATTCCAAATGGCTTGGTCTGTTTTGACTGCCTGCGGTTGTGTGGTTTCTCACCCATCGGCAATCGTAAAGTGCCAAGTGACGGTGCAACCATAACCGTTCCAACAAGAGAGGGCCCGACATTTCAACGGGTCCCCTCTTGGGTTATTTAACAAAGAGTTTGTGATATGATAGTTTGTGATTACGAATTAGGTGAAGTAAAAAAGAGAGAATTGACACAAGCAGACAAAGATAATGTTTGCAATTATGTCGTTGCTCGTTGGAACGCTTGGGCAAAGCCGTTGAAAGGCGTTCAAGATAATACCCGTGTAATTCGTGACCGTGCCACGCCATCTATTTGCAGTATGAAACAACCTGAAAAGAAAAAAGATTGGCACAGCGACATCAAACTCAATCGTATGTATGAATACTATAATAAATTATACGGTATTTTATACGAAACATTTTATGATAAAATTTCATCGTATTTGAAACTTGGCAAAGACAATCACGACAAGGTTTATAACCTGGCTTTGGACCAAGAAAACAAAAAGACACTTTTGGTGTCAATCAAAGATATGCTGGACACAGGCGAAGTTGTTGCCAGTTCCGAATACAAAACAGTTTATAAGAAAGAAGTTTTGCCGATTGACCAAATCGGTATGGTGGACCCAAACTCCATCATCTCTGTCCGTGAAACCTCGTTTGTGTATCGGAAAGAAGTCAGCAAGCGTTTGAATTTCATTCGTATTGACCCGTGCAACTTCGTGTATGACCCACTCATCACACCTTGCACGGACGACTTCTATGAATGTGACAAGATTATCAAACAGTGGAAAACACGCCGTGAGATTTTATCTAACAAATCGTATGAGGTTGACCGTCAGGCGTTTGAAGAGGCCTATGCCGAACAGACAACGCCAAACGCAGAGTCACAAGACGAATCAGATGTTGATTCTGTATATCGTTATAATCAAATTGAAGTTCTGACAATGTTTGGAACATTCTATATTGACGGCAAAACTTATGAAAATTATGTTGCGGTGGTTATCGGACGCAGATTCTTGGCGTATTTTGCCCCGAAAGGTATCTATACACCTGATGTGTATTATTTTCCGTTCCACGCCAGAGGCAACGGTGCTCGTGGTATATCACCATTGTTCTATATTGCTGACCTTTGCCAGGCAGAAGAAGATTCATACAATGACAGCCGTGACGCTGTGAAATTGTTGCTGAACCCAACACGGTATGCACCGACAGGGTTCTTTGAAGATACAAAGGTCAAACAAGAACCAGGCAAAATCATCACATATCGCCTTGGTATGCAAGACCCCAACGCAATTATCAAAGAACAGATTGACGCACAACCTGCGATTCAGGCATTCCAGGAAACCACAAAACAGTTGGAAAAGGAAATTGCTGGTATTGACAACGGTCAGTTGTCTGTAAAATCAGAGGCGTTGACCGAAGAAGAAGTTAAACGCATCGCAATCAGTGAATCTTTGATACCAAATATGATTATTTCGGGTATTATGTTGAATATCGTGAGCCGTTATTTGAAAGATTGTGTCCAAATGATTGACAACGAAGAAATGGACGGCACTGTTGTCAAAACTGCTTGGGAATATGCTAACGAACAATTACAAATGCAGAACATTGTTGCTTTGATTGAAAAAGTTGGTGCTGCTGACCCGTCAATGGTCAAGATACAAGATACAGCGGTCAAGGCGTTGCAGGCGATGGGTGTGAACCCAGCCGATTACTTGAACGATGGCCGTATGCAGCAGATATTCAAGAGTTTTGGTGGTTTGTCCAACGAAGTGTTGCAACAGTTGGTTTTGATTGGGCAGCAATTACAGGTTGAACAAAACAATTTACAAAAGGCCTCAAAGTTGATGGCACAACTGCAAGATGACGAATATCGCAAACAGTTGCGTGAAACTTGGGCAGAATCAGGTGTATTGCCACCATCGGTAATTGTTCCAAATGGCGATACCACAATGGAAGTTCCTGTGACCCGTGTCACACCAGAATCACAGGTAAAGAATAAAGTATCAACAACGGCGGACTAAAATGAAATCGTATGAAGAACTTATTATTGAAACATTGAATCAGCGTGCGATTATTGACAATCGTCAGGTGGTATCTATCAACGATGTCACGCCATCTGTGTTGATTGCTTTTGACCGTGCTTGCTCGGAAATGCGTGATATGTATAACTGGGTGTGGAACAAAAAGAAAATATCGTTTGTGACACAGGCAGGAAGAACCGCATACCCGATGCCATACGGAATTATGCGTGGTATGTCTTTGGCCGATAGTGACAACAATGTTTGCACTCTTGATTATGCCGATGAATTGACAGCAAAAGAGGGCTGCCCGACACAATGGTCATATAACTGGGAAACCGAAGAAATTGAGATTGCCCCAGCGGAAAAGGACGACCAACACACAATGACGATGGAATACTTTGATAAGCATATTGCGTATCATACTGACCGTTCCAACCCAGACAATCTGATGAAAACATTTGATAAAACTGGTGCGGAGGCAGCAACAACAAACCAATTCCTGAATGTGCCAGATGTTATTTATGAGGCATATTCTAAATGTGTCGTGACACTGGCTCGTGTATATCTGAATGAGGGTGCACAACCGACAGTGTTTGAGGCACAAAAACAAGAGTTCCAAAACGCACTCAATTCGTTGTTGGAATATGCGAAAACACCGTTCTATAAAGCCCAGAGGTTTGAACTATGATGTATAAAATTGAATATGGAAAACTGATTACACCACCTGTTGTGTGGAAAGGTATGATTGGTTATAACAACAACCTTGAACGCTTGCTTGCGGACGGTTGGAAACCAAAAGTCACCACTGGTGAGGGTGATGAAATTTCGTATATTGAACACGCTGATTATATTGAAGAAAGACACAGCACGCCAGATTTTGACTATCGTCAAGCCCGTGCAGCAGCATACCCTGAACTTGGTGATATGATTGACGCTTTCTGTAAAGCATACGCTGGCGATGACACAGAATTAAAGAACCTGATGGCTCAAAGAGATATTGTCAAATCAACAATAAAGAAAACAGAATGATTAAAACAACGCCTTTTGTGAACCCTTTTCGGAAACTCGCTAAAAACCCAAGCGGGTTGACGAAAGTTGTTGCAAATAAGGGCAAAATATATGAACAGGTGGTGCGTAAAAAATGTCAACCAGGAACCTAAACCTTTTGTGGAAAGATTTTAAGGGTATTCGCACGATGAATACCGTGAACTCTGCAACGCAGTTGGCAGCAGACATAGCCCACAACATTCGTTTATCAAAAGAAAAATCTGGTGAAATGCGGTCCATCGTGACCTCTGGCTGGTTTGAAGAATTTACAGATATGGAAGACCCTGTAATTCGTTTGGTTTCTGCAAACATTACTGGTTATACTGATGCCGAACAACTGATTGCTTTCACCAAGACAGGAAATGTTATCAAGGCCTGGTTGGTTATGGGCACCTCTGGCACATTGGTTAAAGAACAAATTGGCCAGTGGACGGGCGAATCTGATGTCACCGATGCTTGTATGGTTCAAATTGGCGACTATCTTGCGTTGGCTGTTGCGTTTGGTTCTTCACATCTTGGGTTTATTATGTATGCGGTTTCAACGCCAACAATTACTGGCGTGACTTGGACAGATTACAATAACTGGCATAGTGGCGATACAACAATACAAGATACAACGCTAAATGCTAACATTAAAGAAATCACCAGTATCAGACAATATGGTGCTCGTTTAGCAATCAACGGGACCACAGAGTATCAGTCATCGGGCACTTCTGAACGCATCTTTGGTGTGTGGTTCAGTGCTGCTGGCGAACCGACAGTATTTGCTACGAACTATCTTGATTCCGCAACCGACACAACTGCTTTCTGTGTGCCAACTGGTGACAAGATTACACACCTTGAAAACTATCACGGCTTGACTGCTTTTGGTGTGAATCGTTCATATAACATTACTGGAACAAGCCAGAACGATTATAAGATTTTGGACTTGACCGCCAAAGGTGTTGTCGGAAATGCTGTATTCACTTTGAACGGTCAATGTGCTTATGTTGATTCGCAGGCAAACAATATCTTTACGCTGCGTGATAACATTGACGGAACCATTGGTTTCAATGACCCTATTGGAAACGATATTCAGGGTTATTTGGAAGATGTCAAAAATGTCACCATCAACACAAACAACCGCCGAGTTCGTATGACCAAAGAAACTGGTCAATGCTTGGTCTTTGATGTTGATATTGGCGAATGGACCGAAGAAACATTAAACCCGCACGCACGCTGCGTCACATTTAATGGCAACGAATACTATTGCGATGGTTCAGAACATATTTATCTTATCACAGAAAAATGGTCCGCAAACAGCCAGATTGTGCCAAACGAAGAGGGTTATTACTCACACTATCGCACGAACCTGATTTGGCTTGATTCGCAGACATCAGTAAAAAGCCATTTATACCCGTTTGCAGTGGTGTTGGAACCTCGGTCAACCAACATATTCAAAATCAAATTCACAACAGACCGTGGTGATACATACGAGGCAAATATCAGCAGGGCTGGCATCACAAATGTTGCGACATATTCCGCCAACAGAAATGTGCCAGCGGACGGTTCGCACTTTGTGAACGACAAAGATGATTTGTCGGGCCGTGTGTTCTATTCAACAACAGATACAGATTTGTTGGTCACGATTGACAGACCTCCATTCTGGCGGTATCTGCAAATTGACATTTACACCACAGCACCAACGCACCAAATAAATGTGTCTGGTGTTGAGGCCAAGAACACATTTATAAACGATGAGCAGTTAGATTATTAGGGAACGAAAATGATAACGCAATTATATTCTTTTTCAATAGGTTCGTTTGTGGTTGCGGAAGAATGGAACGCCAATTTCCGCACGCTGCACGATTATTGTGTCGCACACGCCTTGTCTATTGAAGATGCGTATGATACATTGGCTTTTCCTGATAGCGACTTGACTTATGTTTTTAGTTCGGTTCGCAGAACTGATACAAATGTCAGAATGAACCAACCGTATATCAGTTTTATTGTGGACCGCAATAAGGAATACTATATTGGTTCACCAGCAAACCCAGATGTCTTGCCAGCACAAACACCAGTCAACATCATTATCAGAGAGGGTATGGAGGGCGAGTGCCGTGTTATATTTAGATTGCCTGAACTGATGACATTGGAGGCACCTGTCAGAATCACATATAAAGGCGTTGTTATAACACCAAAAGACCCAACAGCCGATTGTTATGTGAACACTGGGTATTACGATTATTTCAACCCTGGTCTGTATTATGTAATGATTCACGAACAGAACGGGAAAGCACAAGTTAAACTTATATCAGCAGCGGAGGCGTAAATGATTATTACAAAAATATATGGAACTGGTATCACTGGTGTTGAAGTCGCCGAAAATACCTATAAAGAGGCGATGGGTTCACTTGTTGTCACAGATATAACATCTTATGAATACCAAAGTGGGACTTGGTATAATACCGACACCTCCACTGCGGTTGATTTTGATACGCTTGGCATAACGCCAGAGGGAACCCTTGTTGATGGTGACACGATTGTTGTTGCATATCATCAGTCGGAAATGGTTGTATTTAATGCTGGCGAGGGTATTCCAGCCCCAGATTTGAACTCAAATTTTGATACGCTGCGGACGCAAAGCAACGCAAACGAGGCAAACATTACAAACATTGAAAACACCGCCCTGCGTATTGACGGTTCTAATGTTGACGATGCCACTGTTGCTGCGTTTAATCGCAACGAAACCGTGACACTTGCGTCTTCTGGTGCAAGTTTATTGACAGATAATGCCGAACACTTCTTGGCCCCGACAGGTAATTGTGATTTGACTGTTCCTGTAATCGCACAGGGCGATTTGTATTCACACACAATCAACATAGCAATTCAGGGCAGCAATTATGGTGTGACGCTTTATGAGGGTGGAACCGCAATCACAAGACATCTGTTGAATGGTGAAAATGTTGATACGACCTTGCCATACAACATTCTTTTGATGTATAATCATTTAGACGGGCACTGGTATTATTACATTTCACAATAAGAGGTTTAGATGGCCAAACTGCTGAACTCTTTTGGAAGAACAAGAACTTTCTTGGACAACGCCGACTATGTGGTCTTCCGTAAGAACACAGCGGGTGCGTGGTCATTCACTATTCCTGAAACCCGTATGTATTACATTGACGCTGTTGGAGGCGGTGCTGGTGGTTGGGCTGTTCACTTATATCGTCACGAGAGTAATGTTGACCCCTATATTCATCTGCCCTTTGGCGGAGGAAGTTCTGGTTGGTCTGCTTTTGGTCCGTTTTATTTAACCAAAGGCACAGTTATCAGCGGTGTTGTTGGTAATGGTGGTGCAGCAAAAACAAGCGATATAGCATCGTCTAATTTAGGAACTTTTTATGGCAACCCTGGTGGAAATACAACTGTTGTAATTGACGGAACTACATATACACAACCTGGCGGAATAGCCGCATCAGTCACACATACCGTTGCATCAGAATTTGGCACCTGGACAAACAGTTTAGGAAGTCCTGGAAGTGCCGCAAACGGAAACAACGGAATACGAGGAACAACAGCGGGGACTGGCGGTGCGTCTGTGCTTGAAAACGCTGGTTATGGTGGAAATGCGTCCACGCCAACAGGTGGTGGTCTTGATGCGTCTGCTGGGTATAGAGGTTTAATAAGAGTGAGGGTTGCATAATGTCTAAATTCTTGAACTGTTTTGGAAAAGTGAACGCCCTTGTAAATAGCAACGGAGTGGTTTTATTAGAAACATCTGTGACTGGAACTCATACACTTGATTTAGGCCAAGGTATTTATCGTATAGTTTTGATTGGCGGCGGAGGTGGCGGTGGAAAAACATATTGGGCCGCTGGACACGAAATTTTTTACAGATACGCAAAAGGTGGCGTGGGTGCTACTGTTGATATGTATGTTGATGTGCCGTTAGATTGCACCGCAACAATTACGCTTGGTGCTGGTGGACATTCAGATTCAAGAACCTCTGGTGCAGATACAACAGCCACCGATGGAACGGGGTCTTCAATTATTGGCATACCAAATCTTGTTGTAAATTGTGGTTATGGCACCGCTGGAAACATTGTTTCAAAAACTGGCTACCCTGGCACAATGGGGGCGTTGACTTTGTCTGGCGATGCTATCTTGCGGGTTGATATGAACAGTAATGAGCACCCGATAACTTCCACGGCGACATCTGGTGTTCGGGCAAATACGAACTGGCCAACAAACACAACGCTTGGCCGTGGTGGAGGTTGCTCTGCTGGAACAGGTGGTTATATTTATGCTGGGGGTCCTGCATATTGTCTTATCAGGTATTATAATCGCAATTACTTTAATTTGGACGAAATGTAATGATAGTGCAAGCATATTTTCTTTTGTCAGATGAAGACAAGGCGTTAGCAAAACGCTTGTGGGAAGAAAGTATGAAAGAGCCCTGGTTTGTGTATGACAAGGCCGATATGTTTGTGGTTATGCACGATGGAAAGATACTTGGTGGTTTTGCTGTGTATCGTGACGATTCCGAGGGTGTCAGCGGTTTATTTTGTTCTGGGTGGACCGCAAGACACTCAAAAGTTCCTGTGGACCGCATATTACAACGGCTTGCTGATTCTGTTGGCGATGTTTTATTCAAAACAGACAAAAGGCCAGCAAAATTTTTATTAGAAAAAATCGGAAAAAGGGTCAAAAACACAGAGAGATTTGTTTATTATGTAATAAGAGGTAAATAAAATGGGACAACCAAAAGATGTTCAGGCCGCAAAGGTCAACGAAAACTATAATTGGGGTGAATTTGGTTCTGCTACACAGGGCGGCGTGATGTTGTCACCAATGGCAAGTCAAAGCGTCAAAACTGCACAAGAGGGAATCAGTCAGTATTTGAACGAGTTGATAAACCCGTCTTATGACAACGAATCTTTCAAAGCACGCCAAACATTACTTGACCAGAGCAACAATGCGTTTGCACAACAATTAGGGGCACAGGCGATGGCTCGTGGTGCTCGCGGCAACGCAACACAAGCAATTTTGAATAGTGTTATGGCCAATCGTGCGACAGATATGCGTAATGCTATGACGCAAGAAGATGCCCGCGTTCAAAACATTTTGTCCGCCTTGTCTGGTATTGAGGGTAATTATTTCCAGCAAAGCAACGCGATGGCAAACAATGTATTACAGCGTGCTATGACAAATGCACAAGCAGAAAATACAGCCAATATGACCAACGCAAACAACTACAACGCTTGGAAAAACAATATGATAAGCGGTGCGGCTATGGTTGTCGGTGCTATGCTCGGCGGTCCTGCTGGGGCGGCTTTGGCTGGTGGTGCAGCAAACGCGGCAACAAAACAAGAATAAAGAGGAAAAAATGTCAACAGTAAAATCAACTTTTGTTATTCCTGACTTTGGACCAAACCAGACGATGATTGACCCGAATACTGGTATGGCACAGGGTTATGCCAGCAGCCCACTTGCAGGTTTGCTTGCGTCAGCCAGTGATAAGCCATTAAAAGAAAGACAAGTTGCAACAACGCGTCCTACGGCTTATGACGATATTTTGAAAACTCGTAATAGTATATTGGGCTTTTCAAAAGAACTTGATGATGCTATGAAAATCAAAGAATCAACTGGTTATTCTTTGGCAAACGCGTTAGCAAACATTCCGCAACAGCAAGGGTATGGTTCTTGGTTATCTGATTTTGCTCGTGCTTTTGGTGGCGGTATGACAAACGCTGCTAACAACTATGTTGACCGTGCAAAAACAAAATTTGCAAACGATTTGAATCTTGCAAAAGCAGGTCTTGATTTTGACAAAGCACTTGGAAATACAGTGACGACAGATTACGAATACTCTGCACCAGGAACTGGGGCTCAAAGTTTGATGGCCTCACTGTTGTTGGGTAATTTATAAAGAGGTGTTGATATGAACGCTACATTATTGAAAGCACTTGTTGACCAACAGCAGCAAGCACAGGCAAGACAACACTATGCCGATGTTTTTAATGCTTTGGAATCATCTTATCGTGATTCTATGGAAAAGGCATACGGTTTGAACGATGCCGATGAATTTAGACGCGAGGGCGGACTTGGTCGTGCTGCCGATGTTGCAACTTCTCGTATATTAGGGCTGTTTCCTGGCCGTGTTGATGAGGGCAGAACTGGTATGCGTAATATGAACCCAATTTTGGTTCAACTGTTGCGTGAAAAAGGTTTTAAGGACGCGTTTCAAGGTGCTGCCGAGGCGTTGATGCAACTTCCTGACGAAAGTGACCCAGCGGGTATGTTGAACTTTTTTGAGAAAGTTCGTGCGATGGGAGGTATTCCGTATTCTTTGTCAGATAAACGCGTCAATGAATCAAAAGCAAATTCTGTCCCAAAGGCAGATATAAGGTCAATCGCTGAAAAATATGGGTATTAAAAATGGACGAAAAACGCTACAATGGCACAGGCCCAACTTATGAAGAACTTGCTCGTGTGGTTGCCGAAACCACAGGTGGTAATGTCACTGCAAAAGATGTGGACGAGGTTTTGAACCGCGATATGGCACCTATTGCCAATGAGTGGCGTGGTATGGCGTCCAGTGAAAGGTTGCCGCTTGAAACTTTGTATGCCTCTACTGGGGACAAAGAAAAGTCAATAAATGATGTTTTGAAAAAATGGGACACAGAGTTTGGAAAACCAAGAAAAGTTCTTGAAATAGGCACAAACCGCGATATTTACAACGCTTTGAAAGAAGTTTATGATAGAACGGGCGATTGGGACACGGTTTATAAGGTTGCAAAATACAACAATGTTCCAAAAGAACTGATGGACAATTTTGTTAAAGATGGCAAATGGACCGATTATTCTGTTGGTGATGAACTTGGTTCTGGCACGGGTGCTGTTTTGCGTGGTGTGTCCGATAATTTATATGGCGGTCTTGCGAACATTTTGTCAGGTGGTCGTTATGCAGACCAATTTACAGATGTTGTGCCAAACGGCGTGGAATACGATGATATGGCACATACGCTATGGCGTGCAGGTATTCGCCAATCAGACGAATATGGTCGTTCTTTGATGGAAACTGACCCTGCGATGGAAATCATCGGACAAATTGTTGGTATGGCCCCAACTCTTGGTGCCGCTGGCTTGGCGACAAAGGGTGTAAAAGTATCTGGTGGTTTGACCAAATTAGGTCGTGCTGCCAACACATTTACAAAAGGTGCTGCGACTGGTGCGTTGGCGTCTATACCAGGTTCTATTACAAAAGAAAGCGTTGGTGATGCTATGTCAAACACTTTGGCGGAATCGCTTATGTTTGGTGCTGGTGATGTTGCTTTATCGGGTTTGGGTGCTGGTTTGGGTGCAGCAAAAAAATGGGGTGCTGGCAAATTAGCAAAGATTAAAGCCCCGTCAGAAAATTATACCAAGGCGTTTGCCAAAATAAAACGCATAGAAGATATGTCGGAAGAAGAGTTAAAACGCGGCGTTGAACGCGGTTGGTTGAAAGATGGAAAACTCAATGTTCCGCAGTATTTGGCTGATGAATATGGCCTGGGTGCCGCAGAAACAATGGAAGATTTGTGGCGTGTTGCCAAAGGAAATCGTGAAGTTTATAACCAACTTCGTGCAGACCTTGAAAAGTTCAATTATCGTGAGGCGATTGGAAACGCCGCCAAAAAAGCGATGATTCCAAACGCTAATTTATCGCGTGTCAATCAGGTATTAAAAAGCATACCAGAACGCCTTGAACAGTTTTCAGAGGGTTCAAAATGGTATGAATCTTTGACTGGCGAACAGTTAGCCCAAACGATGAAAGCGTTTAATGAAGATGTCAAAAAAGCGTTGACATCTATCAAGAACCCAAACAAGTTAGAAAAGCAGGCGATTGACAATTATTTGAAAGAGATTGAATCTTCTAATATGTTGCAGTTTATGAAAAAACAAATGCCATCTCAATTCCAGGCAGTTGATAGAAGTTCAACATTGTTGGGTGAATTTGGAAAGTTGTTTAATATAAATAACCCGATTTCTCAATTCACTGCATCTTCAAAGTTCTTAAAGAGCAGAACAGACCGCAACTTTATGCGTCAAGTTATGTCTGGCCACAAACAAAAAGAAACAGGTTCGTTGAAAAAGATGATGGACGCTATGGAATCAGAAAAGAACAAAAAACGCCTTGAAACGGCTGTTCGTATGGGTATTCACGCAGGAAATAAGGAGTAAAAAAATGTCAAAAGAACCATCGTTGACCCCAGACAAAAAATGGACAAAGTCGGCTGCTGCACGCAACATTATTGAATGTCAAAAACAGTTGCTTGAAGTGCAATCGTCATATTTTGGCCTGATTGGGACATTGGAAGAGGGCGAATACAAAAAAGCCATTGAAATCATCAAAAACGGAATATCTGAAATCAAGAACCAAAACCTGATTTTACAGGCGTTATTGCTTGAATTTGATGGAGGTATTCCTATTGACGAAGAAGACGCTATGAAAGCGTTATCTGAATTGCGTAATGCGTTGAAAGACACCGAAGAATAAGGGGCACAATATGTCCGAAAACAAGTTTATTAGACATTTGCAAGGAAAAGACACAGCGAAGTCGGTTTTGGAAATTAGAAACCAAGATACACCGACCTCGTTTGCCAATATGCCGCACGGCACATCAAATGCCAATGATGTATTTTCGGACCATCGTGGCAACGCAACAGGCGTTCTGAAAGGCAGTGAAAACTGGAAACTGGACGGGCAAGACCTTATTGAAACAACCACGGTTTATGGTGATGGCCGTGACCTAACATCTGACTATGAGGCCAGCGGAAACACTCTTTGGGTGGACGCAACTTATACATTTGCCACCGCAAGACGCTTTATGCCGAACACCAAGTTTGTTTTGAAACTTTGCGGGCACGATTTGGAAACTGCGTTAAAAGACACGATTGACTTTACTTTGATTGTCAAATTCGGCACAAGCAACCTAATTTCCAAGACATTTACGGTCAAAGAACAGGCGTTTGATTTCTGTAAAGAGTTTGTGATTGACTTTGCGGAAAGCAACTCTTCAACCATCAAAGTTGACGCAGGTTCAACATTACAGATTCAATTATTGTGTGCTGATGCTAACGCACAGGCAATTATCTACAATGGTATGACCGTATTTACTGCGTTGCAACGCCGTGTGGACAGCGAAACCGTTTCGTCTGATACACAATCACTGGACGAAATGGAATACGACCTCACAACGCATATAAACAATAAAAACAACCCTCACGAAGTCACCAAAGCACAGGTTGGGCTGGGCAACTGTGATAACACAAGTGACCTTGACAAACCTATTTCAACTGCAACACAGACCGCTTTGAATGGCAAAGTCAGCACAGACGGTTCTTCAATTATGACGGGGCCGTTAAAAATGCGTGCCACTTCTTCGTTCCAATGTGCCATCGCACCGTATTGGGACGGAGTTGGTTTTTTTAAGTTGAACGCCGATAATTCTGTGACCCTGATTGCATCTATTGACACGCCTGATGGTTTTCTTCCTTGGGCAACAAATACTTATAACATTGGCTCTTCTTTGAAGAAGTGGAAAAACCTGTATCTTGCTGGAAAAATGTATGTTGCGACTATAAATAATGGCGGCGACTTGGCGGTGCCAGCAAATATCACAGGAACTATTGCAACAAAAGCCGATGTTGACTTGGCAGCAAATTCAGGTCGTATGATTACAGATGAGGGTGTGTGGTATGCAAAAATGGACCCGAATAGCACGGTCCCGTCTTATGCCGAAGTTGAGGGGCGTAATTACGCAGATTTTACGCAAACAGACCAAGACAGCAACCCAATTATTGTCATTTACACATATACAAGTGGTGCTTGGGACAATGGAACCACGATTGTTCCGCCAGCAGAATATGATGGTTATGTGCCAATTACGAGCAAGATTTGGGACATAGCAGAACAGGCGGGTCAGCAAGGTGGTCGTATATTATGGAACCATCAAAGCCAAGAGTTCACACCATACCCGCTGATTGTGTCTTTTGATGGACAAAGCATATCAAATTGCGTGTTTAGTGGGACAAATACAATAACTATGCCTGCGAATTATTCTTTCTCACAAATAACGAATGTTCAATTTGTTGCAGACCATCAAAATTGGCAAGACATATTTGACACAACCTGGGCCGCAAGTTTGACGATTGAATTTGTTGATGATATGTCCATCTATTTTGTGGACGCTACCAGCGACACAACAATAACATTAGATTTTTCAAATGTATCAGTTTCGCCAGGAAACGCAAAAACATTTGAGGTTCATATTGCGTGCGGGGCTACACTACCTGTAATAACTTGGTCGGGCATAGATGCGTGGCTGATAGACAGTGAAACAACACCTGTTGAAATAAATAAAACAGCCATATATGTAATTCGTATTCAACAACGCACAATAGATGTGAGCCCAACCGTGGTTGCAAACTACGGGGGTGCCTACTAATGCCAAGAAGTTGCCTAAACCCGTTTATGTTTCAAAATTCAAATTATGTCACACTGACGGTAAATACAGTGCCCAACGGTGCTACTATTACTTTCAATACAGGAAAAATATCTGGCAACACTTGCACTGTGCGAGCAGGGACTGTCGTTGGTTATACTGTCACATATAGTGGCCTTGAATCTGTCACTGGAAGTATCACTATGATACAAAATATAACAATGACGGTCAATATGCACTATGCTGGTGGTATTGTATTTTTAGATTCTTCGTCTGCTGGAACACAAAACATTCAGAGCCGAGTTGTTGATGTGTATTGCAACATTATTTGTGTTGGTGGCGGTGGAGGCGGGGCTGGCAGATTGCTTGTTAGCATAGTTGCCGCTGCTGCTGGCGGTGGTTCTGGTGGGTATTCAAATGCCGATGTTATCTTGCCGACAAGTATTACACAAGCAACAGTTGGTTCGGCTGGCGGTTCTACAACATCACAAGGGGGCGGAACTTCACAAGCCAGTGGTGGCGGCACTTCAAGTGTTGGTTCTTTGGTTAGTGCGACTGGGGGTGGTGGAGGTTATGTAAAAGCCCAAAACTCTTCGCCAACTATGACAGGGGGTGCTAGGGGAACAGGAACGACATCAAACGGTAATGCTGGCGGAACAAAAAAGATAACAAGTGGTTCGGGCACTGCTAACGGTGGTGCATCTGTGTATAACGGTCGCGGTTTAGGTGCGTCTATAAATGTTTATACTGGTTCAAAACCATCTGTAAAAACAGCATCAACTACTGGTTATGTAAAAATAACCTCTAAAACGCTAACAGATTATCTTTTGACTGTAAATGTCCCTGCTGGTGTAAATTTAACGCTGACAAGTGCAGGGCATACACAAGCGGGAAATGCTATAAGAGTAAGTCCAAATACTGATGTGACTTATGTTTTAAGTAAGGTTGGTTATATTCCTTTAACAAACACATTTAGAATAACTACTGATACTGTCTTGAACCTTGATGATGAACTTGTGCCAATACCTTTGACTGTGTTGAATTGTGGACCTTTAATTGAGGTTTCACAAATTCGTAATGCAGGGCTTATAGCGTCCGCCGTATCAACAACAAAAGATGCGGGGAGTATCGCTGGCACGGTTGACATAACAAAAGACGCAGGTGCGATATTCTCGTTTCCTGTTAGTCCAGAGGTTTTAGATATGGGTCTTGTGACCGAGGCAGTGGAAGAAACCATAGATTGTGAACAAATATAGGAGTGAAAAATGTCAGAACAATGGCAAGTTCGGCGTGGAACAACGCAAGAAAATGATGATTTTACTGGTGCGGAGGGCGAAATCACGATGGACACACAGAAAAAGCAACTGCGGGTTCACGATGGTTCAACGCAGGGTGGAAAGACAATTCCTGATATTGGTATGGTTTTAGACGCTTTGATGCCAGATTATTCAAGACAACAAACTATAACTATGCCGTTCACGGCGACAAAGTATGGTTGGGTAATTGCACACGCGGTCAATGTTTCAACAACAATGTATGTAAATGGTGTTTCGGTTGCACAAGGGAATTGGTCAACCAATACCTGGTCAGGAAACTTAAACTGCCAAATACTTGTTTCGCCAGGTGATACTGTGACTGGTGCTGCTGGAACAATGCGTTTTATACCGTGCAAAGGAAACTAATGGAGGCAAATATGGCAAAAAATCGTCAAAAGTGTGAAGTTTTCAGCCGTTCAATGGGCTACATTCGCCCAGTGGACAATTTTAACATTGGCAAGCGTGCGGAATACGAAGAACGCAAGACCTTTCGGGAAAGCGTTATTTTCGGTCATATTCGCAACTTGTTCAAAAAAAAGGAGGACAAAATGCCTTGCGGAAAAAAGAAAGGTGGAAAAAAATAACACCGTGGGGTCAGTTTTTGGCCCCGATTTGTTTATTATGTAATAAGAGGTATAACGAATGTTGCAACGAGTTAAAGAAGTTCAAGAATCAGATTTGCGTATGGTCGGTGCCTTGGCACGCAACATACAGCGTGTTTTGGCAGTCACACAGGCAGATATTGACGCTGCGGCAGCCCAAGGAAAAGGTTGGCTTGTAAAGCGTGTTGTCAAAGTCAATGACCCACTGGACAATCTGCGTGGCGGAACACAACTCGTTATCAAACAAAATTCTATTCAGCCAGGTCAAAATGTGATGCGTGTGTTGTATAGCGGAAATAGCAAAACCGTTGGTCCAGCCGTTGCCCCGCTTTCCTTGCCTGGTGCCGCGGCAGACGATATTCTTTCGTTGATTGCCTTTGGCGGAACACAACAGGACGGCGTTCCACAGGAATATACACGGCTTGAAAGATTACAGGGCGATGGAACCGCTTATATTGACTTGGGTATTACATTAAACCAAGATGACGAAATTGAAGTTGATTTTATATTCAAATATGCCTCTGGTTCACAAATCTTTGGTTATCGTGACAGTGCATCTTCAAAAAATATAACATTGTTCTCTGGTGGCGGTGCTGGAAGTTTATTTATGGACTTTAATAACTCTGATTATACAAATTATCGTTTAGGAACCACTGGCACAGACGATGCACAATATACAGCAAAAATCAGCAAAGCAAAAAGGGGTTTATATTCGGGAACAACAGAAATTGTGGCAAATAACACGGCTTGCCCAGACACATTTACAACAGGTAATGCGTTGTTATTCTTTGCTGGCGGAAACCCGTCTGGGACAGCGAAGTTCACAGGGTCAATACTTGGAGTAAGAATCAAAGACCGTATGAACTTGGTGCCAGCGAAACGCAATAGTGACGATGTTCTTGGTATGTATGACACAATTACAGGTCAATTCTTTACAAACGCCGCTGGCAGTGGTGCGTTCATAGCGGGTGACCCTATGGCCCCAACACCAGCACGCCCTGCTGATATTGTATGCAACAACGGGGTGTTGAAGTTCACAGCAAATGAGGCGAACTATACTGCCGATAATGTCACATTGGGTTATTGGATTAGAAATAATAACGGGCAACCAGAATCATCGCCAGCCAATTTCTATACGGCTATGATGCCTGTAAAACCAAATGTTTCGTATGTTTGTTTTGGACGAAACAAGGAAACAGATGCAATATCTGGCTATAATCGTATTGCGTGGTATGATGCAGACGGCGTATGGATACGCAATAGCACATACACGCAGAATCAACCTGGTATAGATGTTGCACCAAGCAACGCTGCTTTTGCTCGTTTTCATTGTAATATAAACGGCACCGATGTCACACAAGAATTAGTTGATAGTTATAACTGGGTGTTCCAGGTTGGCACAGCAGAAGTGCCATACACACCGTATTCGCCAACAAAGGTTTATACCGCTGGTCCTATTGAAACCATCGCAATTAAAGACGACCAAGACACAACGGTCAGCACTGCAACCTGTGAAGATTTGTTAGCGTTTGATGCGACCAGAATTGACGAACAAGAAGTTATCAGCGGTGTTATAACCAGAAAGGTCGGTATCATAGTGTTTGATGGAACTGAAAACTGGGTAAAAGCGGCCAGTTATACAAACATATTTTATACAGATGCTGCAACCGATGCGTATTATAATGAAGATTTTTCGGAACGCCTACCTGTTGTTTGCACACATTTGCAGGGAACAGATGCAAGTAATGTAAATATGTCAGATAACACTATTAAATTGACCGCACAGGGGTCGGCGTTGACAACGCCGTTGATTTATGTGAAAGCGTCTGTGTCTGGCAACGATTTGACAACCTGGAAAAATTGGTTGGCAACACAATACGCCGCAGGCACACCTGTAATGGTAATATACCCACTTGAAACACCGACAACAGAAAGCGTGACAGGACAGCCGATGCAAACCGCTGCTGGCGACAACACTGCGGAAATAACGCAGGCAGGTATGGCTGGTTTGGAACTTGAAGTGGAATATGTGGAGGCATAATATGGCAAAACAACTACAACTTCGCAGAGGCACAACGGTTCAAAACGATGCGTTCACTGGTGCTATCGGTGAATTGACGATGGACACAGACAAAAAACAACTCCGCTTGCACGATGGGGCTACACAGGGTGGTTGTGGTTTTATTGACCCAGTTGTGGCGTTTCAGATTCCGACTGCCGAAAACAATTACACTTGGTATAGAAAATATGCGTCTGGTTGGGTTGAGCAAGGCGGAAGACAATCGGCAGGAAGTAATGCCTGGACTACCGTGAATTTGCCTGTCACTATGGCTAATAAATACTATCAAATAATAATGCAAGCAAACATTCCTGACAGCAACGACCCGTTATATTCATCAGAAAGAATTTCTACACCAAACTACCCAGACGATGCAGGACGCACGACTACTTCGTTTAAGTTTATAACACATAGCGTCAGTGCTGCGAGCACGGTTGCTACATCTTGGGAAGTCAAAGGTATGGCAGCATAGGGAGATTGCGATGAATGATTTTACGCTTTGGACAGAGATTATAACAGCGTTTGTATCGGCTTTGGTTTCCGTCAGTATTTCCTATGGCGTTATGAAAACCAAGATGCACTATATGGAAGAAAAGATTGAAAAGTTTGACAAAGACCACGATTTGTTGGTTGAAATCAAAACCAAGATTGACCTGCTTGTCACAGGCGAATCAAACAAAAGGAGTAAAAGATGAACTGGTTATTGACAAACTGGGAACATATCGCAGCGGCGTTTGGTGTATTAGTTGCTGCGTGCTCTGCGATTGTAAAGTTGACACCGACCACCAAAGATGACAAAATCTTGGGTTGGGTTGTCAAGTGGGCAGATGTTTTTTCCATTGTTTTCACAAAGAAAGATGCGGAAACTATCGCAAAAGCGTTAGAAAAGAGCAAGAAATAAATGAAAACAAAAAAATGGAAAAAATTATACGGGCATACAGTTAGTTTTGTGTGCCCGTATTGTCTTAAAGTGGTTCCGCTGGCCGAGGGGACCAAGGAACACGAACCGCCAAAATCACGACAAAAGGAACTTGGGCCAAGCCAAATCTTCCTTGTTTGCAAAAAGTGCAACAATGAAAAAGGTGCCTTGACCCTTGAAGAATATCGTGAGTGGAAACGGCTTGAACTTATACGGAATGGTTGCCGCGAAAGATAGCCCGCTTTTTTCGGTCCAGGACGCTGATTTTATATTTCGGGTTCAGATACCAGCACCGATGGTCTAACGCTTGCCACCACGCAAATTCACCGCCAAAACTCGCAAGTTCCATCGTCAATCGTTGTGCCTCTGTTTCGGTATCAACTTTTCGCATATAATGTTCGTAAATTGTTGGCTGCGGGTTATTCTTGGTTGCCACGGTCCATTCAACGCCCCAAAATTCAGGGCGGGGCTTTCCATCAAAGATAATTTCAGGGTGATGACAATAGAACGGTTTTAAGATTTTGTGTTTCCTTTCTGACATAGCGATTCCTCCATTTCCTTTCGTTTTACATACTCTCTGCTTTTTTTTACGATGTATTCAGCCATATCTTCTCGGTTTTTGCAGAACTTGACCCGCACCCGATAATGATAGGCATAAGCCAGCAGTGACTGAATAATCGTGTCAAACTTATACTCCCAGCCGTGGCGTTCACAATACAGGTATGCCTTGCTTGCGGAATGTTCCACAAGAATATATTTTTCCTCGTAATCTTTCATACGGTCCATTTCACGCAAAAAGCGTTCGTGGCCACCGATAAGAGTTCCAACGAGGTCGGGCACAGATTTGCGTTCAAAGCAGATTTTGTCCTCATAGCCCTGAACGCTGTAATCGCCAGTTTTGAGCCCTGACCGCACAGATTCCACCCCACGAAACCCAGTAAAGTCAAGAGGGGTTTGCTCTCTGGTGTCTTCAATAACTGTCAGTTTTTGTTTCATTTCTGCCCTATTTTTATATCACTTTCAACTTCGTCACCCCAGGTGTCCCACCCGTCAGATTTTGTGCGGGCGAACATTTCCAGGCGTTTCACATCACCAAACAGTTCAACTATGCGATGGCGAACCGTGTCTGGTTTTTCGCTGTGCCGACCTATTTTTTCTATCACGATTTGTTTCACTGCCTTGCTAACTCGTGGCAAACCTTTGCCTTTGGTGGCCAGCAGACAAATTTCGTTATTGGCTCTGGTATAATACCCCATACCTGTAAATGGCGTATCTGATTTTTTGTTCAATTTAACCCAAGAAAAAGCACAGGTCTTGTATTTGAATCCCCACGCCTTGATTAGTTCCAAACCCTCTTCAAGACAAGGGTATGTGACCCACAAGAACAACACAGCATCGTCCTTACAGATAGATTGAACATCAAGTGCCTGTATGTCTTCCTTGGTCATACAATGGTAATGTTGTTCAGCGGAACGCCCTTTGCCTTTGTCCGAATAGGTCTTAAAAGTCCAAGGCGGGTCAGCGTAAATGATGCTATATTTTTCCATTATTCCTGCCTGTGATTTTGATTCATTCATTTCTCAACCTCCGTATTTTTGCTTGATATATTCTTTCATCAAGGTCGTCCAATCTTTGCACCGATTCCACCGCCATATCTTCCGCCCGTTCCGCGATTTCACGGGTGCTGCGGTCATCTGCCTCGGCACGAACATCTGTAAGCAACCGTCCGTTCAGGTCGCAACCGTGTTTCTGTGCCCACGCTTTCGCTGCCCTGCGGCCCTCAACCCACTGTTTAAGCAACTCTGGCGATATTGGCTTGTGTGCCTCTTCCAGTCGTTTATGGCGTTCCAAGACAAAATCATAGTATTCTTTTTTGGTCTTGGGACCATACATATTGCCCTTGCAATAGCCAGCGTATGCGTCACGCCAATCGTCTTTGGACCATTCAGTCGGTGGCAGGTTTATCAGGTTTAGATTCATTATTTAATACCTTTAAGATTTTTGTTCGTTTTCGCCAATCATCAAGTATTAAAGCAGCCCAACTTTTCATATCACGGCCTATATGCCGCCGTAATTTAATACTATAAAAAAGTTTTTGTCTGCGATAGCGTTCTTTCTTCCAACTTTTCATATCTATCACCCTAGGGGTGGGCGTGGACTTGCTAAAAACGAATTTTGTCTGGCCTTTGTGGGTGCAACCACAAGCAGATAGGGTTTGCAACCTGTAATCAGTAGCCACCACGCCCGATGGGTTTATTTACAAAGTTTCAAAATGTCCTTTGTAAGTTTTTCAATTTGTTCAACAGTTTCCAACGATTTGTGCTTGTCAACCAACTGTTTGATTGCGTCCACAAATTCGTGTTCTTTGTCCATCAAAATATCAACGGCCTTTGGACGAATGTCACAGAATAATTTTGCCTGCTTTTGTAATTGTTCGGCAATTTCTTCTGGTATTTCGTCATCGTCATCATCACAGTCGTCACATACAGGACGAGGAAACTGCGAGTGTTCTTTCAAAAATTTTGTGAAATCATCACATACTTCTTTCAGTGTTTTCTTTTCCATTTTCGTTTTCCTTTGGTTTTTCGGTTTCCAAGACCCATTCCACAAAACGAATCTTGAAGTCCATTTCGGTTTCACGGCGGCGAAGTTCGTCCCGTTCTTTGACCTGGGCAACAAAGAGTTCAGGGACCTGCATAAAGTTCGCAGCGTCAAGCCACGAAGTTGTCCAGTCCAGGCGTTCTCGTATGCTGCCCAGTTCGGTTTTATATTTGGCCAGAGCCAGTTTCAAGGTTTCCGCTGTCTTCATCAAAAGTCACCTCTCTGGCACCCAACGGAATCACATTCACAGGTGCTGGTTTTTCTGGTGCTGTGTCCATTACAAGTTGTGGTTGTGCTGGACGCAATACATTTTCCGCAACAGGAATAGATGTTTCAGGTTTGGCTGGTTCTTCGCCGACAACACCAAAAACAATTTCTTTCCAGTTTTTGCCATAGACATATTCATAGACATCTTCGTCACGGAATTTCCACAACGAACCAACCTTGACCGCCTCAAAGCCCAATGTGCCTTTCTTGGCGTTCGTGCGAATTGTGCTTTCCGCACAGTTCATAATTTTCGCAACTTCTTGTGCTGAAATCAGTTTCAATTTGTCCCCCTTTGATTAAAACGGTATTTCATCGTCCACTGCCGCAGCAACCGTTTCAGGTTCAGATTTCGGTGCATCACCGCCAATCTTTTCTGCACGAGTGATTCTAAACGAGTTCCAAATCAGTTTCTTGCCGTCTTTTTCGCTTTCACGAGAAGTGATGAATATGACCGCCTTGTAAATACCACCGATGTCCAAATCGCCAACATTCCCTGATGTGGTTGCGACCAATTTGGTTTCGCTGATAGAACCGTCTTCGCGTTCCAAATCTTCTTCCACGGTGTATTCATCGGTTTCCCAAGCACGACCAGAAGTTGTGGTCCCCGTTTTGTGTTCTTTCTTCAATACTTTGATAATGGTTTCTTGTGTTTTCATTGTTTTTCCTTTTGGTTTGTTTTATATTCCTAATGCGTCACGATACATTTTCATCAACTCATCTTGTTCGTCTAATTCATCAGGGTCCATTTTGCGAAGTTCAACCATCTTTTTGATGTATTTAGGGTCATACCCTGCGGACTTCGCCTCTGACATAACTTCTTTCAAATCGGCTGCGATGGCTGCCTGGTCTTCATTGAGTTTTTCAACCCTTTGAACGATTGAAAGCAGTTGTGCGTTGTCAAATGTTTTCGTCATATTTCACTCCCTTGGTTTTTATGACACGGTTATTATAACATATATTTTTTTATTTTCCGACAAATTATAAAAAATTTTTTACGGGTTGAAAAATCTGTTCATTGACTTTGGTGCATAGGTCTGCAAATGGACCCAGCCCTTGGTGTATTGCGGGTTTTCACACCATAGCCCACACTGTTCCAACTTGGTCTTATTTGCTTTGACCCACGCGGCAAGT
>Ga0256404_1003625_pt1 | contig 30801 bp, 21 predicted proteins | sample RumenRJG_01DNA_FD_185990 | JGI IMG/M metagenome (GOLD analysis project Ga0256404, IMG submission 185990) | Bovine rumen microbial communities from Lethbridge, Alberta, Canada - RJG_01 | ecosystem: Host-associated > Mammals > Digestive system > Stomach > Rumen | place: Canada: Alberta | collected...
CATCATAAGGTCCATCAGGGACGCCCATGTTTTCGGCAGGAAGGTGTATCTGACGCTGAACGTCCTCACCAAGGAGAGCGAACTTGAGGAGACGGTGGATTTTGCCGTGAATCTCTATGAGAAGGGGCTGGACGGCGTGATCGTGCAGGATCTTGGAGTGCTCAGGGTGCTCCATGAGAGATGCCCCGGGCTGGAACTGCACGCTTCAACGCAGCTGTCCTCTTCGGCGCCGGAATCCGTGCGGTTTCTCAAAGAACTCGGCGTCCGCAGAGTCGTCCCTGCCAGGGAACTTTCCCTGGAGGAGATCAGGACCATCAAGAGAGAAGAGCCGGTGGAAGTGGAGAGTTTCATCCACGGCGCTATGTGCTATTCCTATTCCGGGCGCTGCCTGATCTCCAGCTTTCTGGGAGGGAGGAGCGGCAACAGGGGAAGGTGCGCGGGAACTTGCCGGCTTCCCTGCAGGATCCTTGACGAGGAAGGCAGAGAAGCCAGTCTGGGAAAAGGAAAAGAGCATTATCCGCTCTCCATGCGCGACCTCTGTGTCCTGGAGATCCTCCCCGATCTCATCGACGCGGGGATCGATTCGTTCAAAATAGAGGGCAGGATGAAGAGCCCTCACTATGCCGCCGGAGTCACAGCGCTCTACAGAAAGTATATGGACTACTATCTGGAGTGGGACGCGGCAGGACGTAAAAAGCCGTGGAAGATCGAAGCTGAGGACATGCGGAGACTGAAGTCCCTGTATCTGCGCGCCGATCTGAGCACGGGATATTATTATAAGAGAAACGGAAGAGAACTGCTGACCATCGGAAAACCCGGTTACGCCGGAACCGACGACGGACTTTTGAAGGAAATCGAGGAGAAGTACCTCAGAGAGAACGCCAAAAGACTGATCCGCGGTATAGCGGTCTTTACGCCGGGAGAAAAGGCCGGGCTGACAGTGACTGCTCTTCCTTTGAGCGGCGAAGAAACGGCCGTAACTGCGCAAGTTACGGGAGAGACCGTACAGACAGCGGACAAGCGCCCTATGCAGGCGCAGGAGATCGAGCGGCGTCTGAGAAAGACCGGGGATTCTCTCTTCGAATTTGAAACACTGGAAGTGATAGTGTCGGGGGACGTTTTCCTGCCGGTTGCTTCTCTCAACGCGCTTCGCCGCGACGCGCTCGCTGCACTGGAGGAGAAGATCCTTGAGAGCGCGGCGAAGCCGGAAAGCGGTACAGGAGCTTCGTCAGGTGCTTTCATGGGCGGCGCGGAGCGAAGCGGGATCTTTACAGAACACGGCGAGATCAATACAGAGGGCGGAATTGACCGCAGGCGCCCCGAAATATGGGCACAGGTCACAACCGCCGAGCAGCTCAGAGCCGCGCAGCGCTGCGGCATAGAGAACATTATTGTGGAGGAAACTCCGCAGATCATGGAGATCCTTTCGGAAGCGGAGCGGGCGCAGTGCCTGATCGCTCTCCCCCACGTGTGCCGCACAAGCAGCAGGAACAGAGTCAGGAAACTTGCCGGAATGGGCTTCAGAGGCGTACTGGCGAGAAATCCGGAGGAGATCGATATTTTGCGGCAGATCCGTTATGAGGGGCTTGTCGTCGGCGACGGTTCACTGTATCAGTGGAATACTGCGGCAAGGGACCTTCTTCTGGAACAATGTGATAAGCTCAGTCTCGGCTGGGAACTGTCTTACAAGGATATGATCCCGCTTATGAAGGGCGCCGCAAACCGGCAGCTTCTGCAGGTATACGGCAGGATCCCTATGATGATAACCGCGGGATGCGTGAAGAAAACAACCGGGAAGTGCAGCCGAGCAGAGCAGGGATTTTTTGCTATAGAGGACCGCAAGGGAATGCGGTTCCCGGTGCGCTGCGTCTGCGGACACTGCAGCAATGTGATCTACAACAGCCTGCCGCTGTCCCTGCACGGGTTTGTGAAAAACGCGGATCCCGTGATCAGCGGAGCCACAGGGTGGATCTGCGCGTTTACAACGGAAAGCGGCGCCGAAACTATGGATATTCTTCGCTGGTACATAACGGGAGGCGAAGACAAAGACGCGCGATCGGTATTTAGGGAATACACGACCGGGCATTACAGAAAGAGCGCACTCTGATGAGGGCTCATTACTACAGTACGGATTTCACTGATAAAAGGAGGTGAAGAAATGCAGGCCTACGCAGTTTCATACAGCAAATATATGATCGCGGCCTCCATGGTTCTTTACACATTTCTCGCCTATGTGGCCCTGCCTTCGGGCAAGGACGTAAGACGCACCTGCGAGACTCTGCAGAGGCTGTGCCTCGGCGTTTTTACGCTGAACGCTTACCTCACTATGGCGATCCTGGCAGGTGACGAGTATATATTTACCTTCGGTCTGCTGCAGCTTTTGATCGTTCTCGGGGCGTCAATTCTCTACAGGACCCTTTATAAAAGCGCCAATATGCTCATGGTCAACAATATCATGATGCTCCTGAGCATAGGGCTTGTCATGATCACAAGGATCAATCCTGCCAAAGCGCAGAAACAGCTTCTGATCTCGCTTGCAGGCATGCTGTTTCTTATGGTGATACCTCTTTTGCGGAGCAGGTTCGACTCCCTCAGGAAAGGGACTTATTTCTATGGGATCCTGGGGATCGCTGCGCTGGGAGCGGTTCTGCTTCTGGGCGCGATCACGAACGGATCCAAGATCAGTTTCACTATCGCCGGGATGACTTTCCAGCCCAGTGAATTTGTCAAACTGCTGTTCCTGCTCTTTATGGCGAGCGCCCTGTGCGAAGAGAACAGCAGGAACCATCTCGCGATCCTTACAGCCGCGGCTCTGGTCCATGTGGGGATCCTTGTGCTGTCGAGGGATCTTGGCAGCGCGCTGATCTTCTTTGTCATCTACCTGTCGCTGCTTTTTCTGTCGACGGGAAACTGGAACATTCTGGCCGGCGGGCTTTTGCTGGGGCTGATCACAGCCGTGGTCTGTTTCTTCCTGTTTTCCCATGTAAGAGTAAGAGTACAGGTCTTTCTGGATCCCTGGAGCAGTATTGACGGAAACGGTTTCCAGATCACTCAGGCGCTGTTTGCCATCAGTTTCGGAGGACTGTTCGGAGCTGGGCTCATGCAGGGAATGCCGTCCAGCATTCCTTTCGTGGAATCAGATTTCATCTTTGCGGCGATAGTAGAAGAGATGGGGATCCTGTTCGGTATCTGCCTGATCCTTCTGTGCCTCAATATTTTTACGGATTTCCTGCTGCTTGCGGGAAGCTATTCCAATAAATTCTACAGACTCTATACTTTCGGAACTGCCATAGCCTTTATATTCCAGGCTTTTCTTACGATCGGAGGAGAAGTGAAGTTCATTCCCCTTACGGGCGTTACTCTTCCCCTTGTGAGTTACGGCGGAAGTTCAGTATTGGCGACTTTCATTATGTTCGGCATTGTGGGGACGATCTTCCTGCTACAGGAGGAGAGGCTCGAGAGATTCCGCCAGCGCTATGAGCTTGAACACAGCGCGGACAGGGGAAGACTGTACGAGGACGCCGCCAGATCGAGAGAGACCGGCGCATACCGCGGTGCTAATGGTCAGGGAAGCCCGGATCAGGACTTCTATAAGGACTTCAAGGGAGTCCCTATCTATGATCCAAGCAAAGATTATGAGAACATGAACCGTTTTGATGTCTGACAGAGGGTCTTATAATGGCTATTTTTAAGAAAAAGGGCGCTTCTTCCGCCGGGGAGCAGGGAAATAACCCGGATCCGGCTATGTTCGCCGGGGCTTCTATATGGGAGAAGCTTGAGAAAGAAAGAAAGGCGGCAAGATCGCATATTATCTTCTTTGCGATCCTGTTTGCGGTGTTGTTCGGATGGATGTGTTTTTACTTCACTCAGACAGCGATCGAAGACAGAGTAGAACTGTTCGATAATGACTACAACCACAGAGACGAGCTTCTGGCGACAAGGAACCGGAGGGGCGGCATCTACGCCTCAGATTCGGAGACACTGCTGGCTTCCACCCGGACGGACGTCGATGAAGAAGGCAATGTTGTGCAGATCAGGAGTTATCCCTTCGGAAGCATGTACGCCCATGTGGTGGGATATGCGCAGCTTGGCGGAAGCGGTCTTGAGGAACACTTTAAATATGAGCTCCTTCATTCAGACCTTCCGCTTTCTGAAAAAGTGAGATATGACAACCAGGAAGAACCTGAGGATAAACTTTACCCCGGCAATAATCTTATTACTACGCTTGATCCCGATATCCAGGAAGCCTGTTATGAAGCGATGGGCAATTACGAGGGAGCGGTCATTGTGACAGAGGTCAAGACGGGGAGGATCCTCGCCATGGTCTCTAAACCGGATTATGATCCCAACTACATCGAAGAGGAGTGGGAAAAGCTGCTCGAAGACAATGAGTCGGGAACACTTCTGAACAGAGTCACTCAGGGGCTCTATCCTCCCGGATCCACTTTCAAGATCGTAGACTGTATCGATCTGCTTCAGGAAGATCCCGCGGCTATGGAGAATTACAGTTTCAAATGCACGGGAGTATTTGAGCAGGGAGGGGAGTCCATTCACTGCTATGAATACGAGGTACACGGAGAAGTTGGACTTGAGGAATCCTTCGCGCATTCCTGCAACGCCTCCTTTGCAAACATCGGTGTGAATATGATCAGCGCCGATACAATGTCGGCTACACTCAAGTCGCTTCTCTTTAACAGTAAGCTTCCCTATGACCTTCCCTATATCCGCAGCGCTGTCAACATGCCGAACACACTCTCCACGGAGGGGATCATGCAGATGGCGATCGGACAGGGAACTACATCTATGACGCCGCTTCACCTCAATATGATCACTTCAGCGGTGGCGAACGGCGGCGTCCTGATGAAACCGCACCTGGTGGACGAGTTGCATGACGCCAAGGGACGCACCCTGAAAGTTTATGGTTCCGAACAGTACGGCGCCCTGATGTCAGAGGAGGTCGCTTCACAGATGACCAAGCTGATGAGGGCAGTGGTCACGGAAGGCACGGCTAATTCCCTCAGCGGAAGAGATTACGAGGCGGCAGGAAAGACCGGAAGCGCGGAGTTTGACAACAATAAGAGCTCTCATGCGTGGTTCACGGGCTTTGCACCCGCAAGCGACCCGCAGATCAGTGTGACGGTCCTGATCGAGGGCAAAGGTATGGGCTCAAGTTACGCCGTACCTGTAGCGGGACGGATCTTTGACGCATACTTTGACTAATACATATAATATATGGGCTTGATTTTGCTTTTTGAACGTGATAGTATAACAATGTTTGGCGCGTGGGATAAGTGCGCCTATCAGAAAAAGTCGTTTTAACAAGGTGGTAATGAAAATGAGTGTTATTCGCTGGATTTTGACGATTGCAATTATTGCAGTGAGTATTGTTATGACAGTGGTCATTCTTATGCAGGAAGGAAGATCTCAGGGACTGGGCGCGATCAGCGGCGCGGCTGAGACTTACTGGGGCAAGAACAAGGGACGTTCCATAGAAGGATTTCTTGAGAAATTCACCACAGGACTGGTCATCGCTTTCTTTCTCCTGGCAATCTTTCTTGATATGCAGCTGTTCTGATTGCTTTTTCTCCGCTTGAGGAGAAAGGACAGCATTTGGAACGAAAGCTGAATGTGTGATCATCTGCACTCCTGCTATATTTTGCAGGAGTGTTTTTCTATGCGCGAAGCAATGGCTCATTGCGATAACAGAGCCGTGCGCAGACAGGAGCGCTGCCGCCGTGACAATATACAATATAGAAGATAAAAGAAGACAGAAGAGAAGAAGACGTAAAGAAGATGATGAGGAAGAACAAGAGAGAACAAATATTTACAGGAAGATTCGACAGCAATGCAAGAGGTTTCGGATTTGTGACCGTTGAGGGATTTGAAAGAGACCTGTTTATCCCTCAGGGCTGCACGGGCGGCGCCGTCTACGGAGACACTGTAGAGGTGAGGATTACCAGAGGGAGCATGGACGAGTACGGCCGCGGAGACGACGGACAGGGCAAAAGAGCCGAGGCTGAGGTGACGAGGATCCTTGAGCACGGCGTAAAGACGGTCGTCGGAACATTCCACTCTTTCAGAAGGCCTGTACAGAAGACTTATATCAAGGACTACATCATGATCGGAAAGAGGATGGTCGGAAAGACGGTTTCCCTGAGCATTGCCGGATATATAACGCCGGATAACACCAAGATTCCATTCGAGGTGAATGTACCTGTTGACGGCAGAAACAGCGCCCTTGAAGGCCATAAGGTGGTCGCACGGATCGACATCTATCCGGGGAACGGAGAGAATCCCGTCGGCACTGTATCGGAAATTCTTGGTCATGTCACGGATCCCGGAGTGGACATCCTGTCGATTGTCAAGGGATATGAGATTCCGACGGAGTTTCCGCAGGAAGTGATGAAGGAGGCGGAAATGCTTCCGGACTATGTTGACATTGAAAGCGAAGCTGTCGCAAAGCAGAACAGAAAGGATTACAGAGACCTGCCCACCGTCACCATTGACGGTGAAGATACCAAGGACATAGACGACGCCATTTCTCTTGTGAGAGAGGGAAAAAAATGGAAGCTCGGCGTGCATATCGCCGACGTCGCGGAATATGTAAAAGAGGGATCCGCGCTCGACAAAGAAGCTTTTAACAGAGGCACCAGCGTTTATCTGGCAGACCGGGTCATCCCGATGCTTCCCAGGAAGCTGTCCAACGGGATCTGCTCCCTGAACGCAGGGGAAGACAGACTTGCCATGAGCTGTGTTATGACGATCGATGAAAACGGCGAGGTTTCAGAATATGAGATCTCGGAATCGATCATCCATGTGGACGCGCGCCTGTCCTATAACGGCGTGATGCGCCTCTTTACAGAAAACGATGACAGCGAGATCGCGCAGTCGCTGAGCTGGCAGGGTTACAGAGGGATCAAGGGAAGAACGAAGAAACTCGCGAGAATGCTTCTGAATATGAAGAAGCTTGCCGCGCAGCTTCGCGAGAACCGGGAGAAGAGAGGAAGTATAGATTTTGACTTCCCGGAAGCTAAGATCGTACTGGATGAAACGGGAAGACCTGTGGAGATCTCCCTGAGGGAGAGAACTGACGCCACAGACCTCATCGAGGACTTCATGCTCCTGGCCAATGAGACTGTAGCCAGACATTGCGTATATCTGGAGATCCCTTCGGTCTACCGTGTACATGAAGTTCCCGCAGTGGACAAAATGAAGGAACTGTCACAGCTTGTCAGAGGATTCGGATACCGGTTCAAGCCCGGGCAGAGCGATGTTCATCCCTCCCAGATCCGGCATCTTCTCGAGAAGATGAAGGGAAGACCTGAAGAGGCCATGCTCAGCAGGATCGTCCTTCGCAGTATGCAGAAAGCGCAGTACGCGACGGGATGTGAGGGACACTTCGGCCTCGCGCTTAAGTATTATTGTCACTTCACATCTCCAATCCGCAGATACCCGGATCTTCTGGTACACAGAAGCCTCAAGTACTGGCTGCGAGGCGAGATGGACGAGAATGCAGTGGACAGGCTCAATCTTTACCTTCCGGGCGCGGCTGCCAGAAGCTCCGCAATGGAGCAGAGAGCCGCGGAAGTAGAGCGGGAGACCGTAAAACTTAAGAAAGCCCAGTACATGGAAGAAAGGATCGGCGAAAATTATACCGGCACTATTTCCGGCATAACGGGCTGGGGCGTCTATGTTGAACTCCCCGACACCGTGGAGGGGATGATCCGCATCAGTGATCTGACAGATGATTTCTATGCTTATGATGAAAAACGGTATATACTTGTAGGAGAACGGACCGGACGCACTTACATGCTCGGACAGACCATGAATGTCACTGTAGCAGGCGTGGATACCGCGAGAAGAACCATAGATTTTATGCCTGAGGGCTCGGTGCGCCGGGACTCCGCAGGGCAGGATCACGGACATTTCTCAAAACGGGGCGAAGGCAGAAAAGAATCGGATCCCGACAGGAAAAAGGGAAGAAAAAGCGGCAGGAAGAAACTGTTTCTGGACCGAACAGGCAGGATACTGGCCGGTAAATCCGGAAGACGCACGGGTCATAAGAAACACAGGGACAGAAAGGAAAGAAAATGAGCGCCAGGGAAGCGATCAAGCTGGTGGCCAACAACAAGAAGGCCTACCACGACTATTTCATAGAAGAGAAATACGAGGCAGGGATCGAGCTGTTCGGAACAGAGGTGAAATCTATCCGGCAGGGCAAGTGCAGCATCAAGGAGGCCTATGTCACTATTGATCACGGCGAAGCCTTCGTGGAGGGCATGAATATCAGCCCCTACGAGAAGGGCAATATTTTCAACCGCGAGCCCCTCAGAAAGAGGCGGCTGCTCCTGCACAAGAGGGAGATCATGAAGCTGGCCGGACAGGTTCAGGCCAAGGGATACACCCTGATGCCGCTCCAGGTCTACTTCAAGAACGGCCGGGTCAAAATAGAGGTCGGTCTTGCCCGAGGCAAAAAACTTTACGATAAGCGCGACGACCTCAAGAAGAAGGCCATGAAGAGGGAGACCGAGAGAGATTTCAGAAACAGCCAGATCAAGATGTAAGTCAGACGGATTATACCCGTCTCTGTATTTGGGAAGTGAAACCGCTGGTCTAAATTATTGACTTAGCGGCTTCAGGTAGTATAATCTGATAACAGAGAAGCGGTCTTTGTTTGGACCGGACTTCCTTGTATAACCCGGGTCAGTAAAGGTTTCGACAGGGGTCATGCAGGTGGAGAAGCTATCCGACGCCGATCGTTAAACGGCAAAATTAAAAATAAACGCTAACAACAATAGAGTAGCACTGGCAGCATAATTGCCGCTCGTCGTCTGTAGGACACCCGCATCCTGCAGCTCCGGCGTTATGAAAGCGGGAAACGACACGGGGTAAGCTTTGCCCCCGCGGGCGTATCATGAAGCTACTAAAGCAGGTGGATTGACTGTTTTCCGCCTGTGGAGGGAACGGGAGTGATCCGAAAAAACCGTCTATGATAGTAGAAGGACATTGAATTGGCTTTTGGACAGGGGTTCGATTCCCCTCTGATCCACTAATGCTCAGCCCTGACTAATGTATTAAGCATAAGTCAGGGCTTTTTATGTTTACGTCTCGCAGCAAAACACAGCCATTGTTAATTTTCTGTATTCCTTTGACGGTTTTCTGATTATAATACAGATGTGGCCAAAAGGCAGAGAAGAAATGATACTGTCCAAATATTGAAGAGCCATTAAAAGGGGGACTTTATGAATGAATATGTTTCTGATCAAACATTGACAACTTTGACAGAGGCTTACAATAGAATGGAAAGACTTCCTGGTCAGATTGTAGATGTCATAAGCGTTTATGCTGAGCAGATCGAGAAGGAAGAAAAAAGACACGATAGGGTCGTAGAAGCGTTTACTAACACGTTAAATGTCAAAAAAGCTGGAATCGAGCAGGCAAGAACAAATGCACTTTCAAAAGCCGATGCTGATAAAGCGCAGATCATGAGCAGCATGAATGAATTGAAGCGGCAAATGGATCGCGAGCTCGAGTTGTATGATAGCGATATCAAATATCTTTCCGGCAGCAATAAGATCAATCCTTCAATTGGCAGAGGCCTCGGACATGTTTTGGGTCAGGTCAGGGCCAAGAAACAGGCCAGTGAGAAAGCGTTTTCAGAGTCCTATCACGCAATTGTTCAGCAGGAGCAGAGCATTTATAACGATAAAGTGCAGTCTGCAGAAAATACGTATAAGGAACAGCTTGGCGAAACTACCAGACGTTACAAGGAAGATATTGATCTGGAAAACAGCAAGTCGCGCAGCAACAGCGACAGGATTTACGAAGAGGCAAGAATCAGCATTGAAGCCTTAGAGCCCGCCATGATCAAAAGCCTCTATGAGATGATCCTCATCAATACACCTCAAAATGATAATTATGAGGCGGCTGTGGAGATGCCGGAGGCAATACAGATGGGGTCTCTTTACACATTTCTTGATGAATGGGAAGATAATGAACTGATGTCGCCGGTCATTGAACTGGTCAGGGACAGTTTCAGTTTTGCGCTTCGAACTATACACGGGCGCAGCGCGTTGATGTTTCCGTACGGAAACGCATTCTCGGACTATAAACTTAGTAAGTTTATCACATATGACAGAGGAAACAGGGAAGCAGCTCTCGATTATCTGAGGGCTGCCGAAATGCGGCTGTTTATGTGCATACCCTGCGGTAAATTGAGAGTAACAATGATGGATCCGGTCGACTCCGGAAGTAATTTCTCCATGTTTTCCTGTCTGGGAGATGATGACGAACGGATTATTTCCACGAGAATATGGTGTGACCCTAAACGCATCAAAGAACAGCTGAATCTTTTGATCGCTCAAATTGAGCACGTCAATCAGGACTGTCTGAGAAACGAATTTGATAATATCGTGGAATACAACCGGCATGTAGGCAAAAACGCGGAACCTTTACAGGCTCTGTTCGTTGCGGATTTTCCCAGACATTTCGACAAAGAGTCATGTGCTATGCTTGAAAAGATCGTCAGCAGCGGGCCTAAGTGCGGTATTTACTCGTTTATTGCGGGCTTAGCAGAAGATGTTGATAACTGCGAGTTTAACATAAAAGAAATTCCGGCTAACACACAGGAAATGCTGTTTGGTCAGGAATCACTCCAATATCAGTACGGTTCCAAAGTGTATCTTGTTGATCCAATCATACTCCCCGAAAGGGAAAAACAGCCGGATATCTTCAAAACGCTTGTAAACGGTATAAAGACTTCGGACCGCATTATTATATACTTTGACGAGATTTCCGGAAATCTGACCAATCATCCCGAGAAATGGTTTAAGTTCGATGATTCCAACGGAATTGATGTGCCGATAGGATTGGAAGGCGCTTCAAGAACTGTACAGATTCATCTGGGCGGTGAAAGAATCACACAGCATCATGCACTAATATCAGGAACGATCGGATCAGGAAAATCGACACTGCTGCACACAATTATAATGAGTCTTCTGTTAAGATACTCTCCGGAAGACGTGCAAATATATCTGCTTGATTTCAAGAGAGGCGTTGAATTTAAGGTTTACGCAGAGAGTAAATTACGTAATTTCAGAGTGATCTCTCTGGATACAGAACCTGAATTCGGGCTTGCTGTACTGCGTTATCTGGAAGAGGAGCAGGCTGAAAGAGCGCAGGAGTTCCACGACAAAGGCTGCGAAAATATTGAGAAATACAACGAACTTGCTGACTCAGATCCGTATAATCAGGTTCGCAAGATACCGAGAATCGTGCTGATCATCGATGAATTCCATGAAATGTTCATTGGAAAAGGATCAGAGGACAGCATAGCGCAGGAATGTGAACGACTGCTTGAACAGATTGTCAGACAGGGAAGAGCTCTTGGCATTCATGTGATACTTGCCTCACAAACGCTTCCCGACAATTTGGAAAAGATTTACGGGCAGGTTATGAACAGGATCGCACTGCAGTCTACTGTCTCTTCCGCACAGCATATTCTCGATTCCGATAATGAAGCGTTAGAATCTCTCGTAAATGTTGATCCGGGAAAGGGCGTTTTCAATGACGGAGGCGGCAATAGAGACGCTAACCATCCATTCAGAGTGGCCTATTTCGATAGTGAGCAGCAGCGGGAGTTACTTAACAGGATCAGTGAACAGCAAAATCACAATATAGAAGAAGGGCTGTTGGATGAAGCAGAGTTTGAAAAGCCCAGGCTTCTTTTATCCAGTATTCAGGATGATTATGAGAATCCTTTGAATCGGTTTGTAAACAGCGGAATATTGCCTGAAAGGCTGGACTATGGCTGCCCCCTGTTTCTGGGAGAAGAAATTGCAATGTTTAACAGCTTTTCTATGAGACTTACTCCCAGAAGGAGACAGAACTTATTGATCCTTGGAAGCGATTATAAGCGGGCAGGTCTTCTTTACGGATTCAGTGCGATCAGTATTCTGTTTGATGTATATAGGAAATCTGAAGGACATATCCTCCCGGACAGACCGGTCATAACATTCTTTGACTTCAGCACTGCGGATAACAGGCGGCGCAGGAGAGCTGACATCATGAATGAACTGTGTGCCAGACTTCCAAATGCGATCAGGGTGTTTAGCAAGAATACGCTGATGGATGGTATTTCTATCCTCGAGAGAGAGTACGAACGCAGGACAGGGGATGAAGAGAATCACTACGTGATCTTTGCCGGCTTGAACAGGGCAAGACGTCTTCTGGATAATGACAGGGCTTATAAAATGCCGCCTAAGTCTATGTTCGCCAATCTGGTGAAGGAAGGGCCGGAACATGGAGTCAACTATATTGTGTGGGCAAATGAACCGAGTACCTTCTGCAGCATGTTTTCGGAGCTTCTTCCGGAATTTGACAACCGCATCGTCTATGATCTCAAAGAAGAGGAATATGAGCTTGTGATCAGGAGCTCATCCTTGAAGACAGAGTTTGAGAACAATGTGATCGCCTATAATCTTGACGATGACATAAAGAAAGTCAGGATTTATTCGATGCCGCTCACGGAATGGCTGATAGGATTTATGGACAGGATAGAGACAGTTCCTGAGATATCGTATGAAGAAACCGGCTATGACGATGTAAGTAGTGAAGACGCTTATTCGGAAGAGTCTTATGAAAGCGAAGATGATCTATTCGATGAAAACTGGGATGATTGATCTATCGATCGAATTAAACAGTACACAGAGGAGATAGGGCTATGTCAGATACTATTCTAAATGTGAATAATGAAATGAACCATATGCAGGAACTGATCACAGAGGTCGACCACTGCAGAAACATAGTAAATGAGATCACCTCCAATTCAAAACTGTATAAAACAAATGAAAAAATCAATATCATAACAATTGTGGTCACATTGTATCAGATTGCAGCGGCGATCCTCAGATACAATAAGCCTGTTCTTTATATAGGGATAGGATTAGCACTTGCGGCGGCTGTTGTTTTGATCCTTGACAAATCGCTGATGGCTTACACAGATCTTGTATTTATCATCGCGATGATAGCGTCATCTATTGTTTTCTTTATGTATTTTTATACTTTTGTGCCTGTCATTTTTACTTTTCTGCAGTGGATGATCGTACTTGTGAGCAACTTCAGGATGAAGAAGCAGATATGGACGATTTCCAGGAGTGTGTAAGATGAATGATGCATACAGGGATCAAATGGAGATCAATGACCTTACTCTCCTTCATTCCGTGTTTGATAAAAGCGATGCAGGTCTTAAAGACTCATTGAAACTGGAATATCCTCCTTCGAGGCCGCCTTTGGACGGAGACAGATTCGCGGATGTTGAAACCCTTATGACATATGCATTCTCCAACGAATGCAATGCAGAGATCGTGTCCAAATTAGAAGCTGTTCTTTCATCAAACAGGCAGCTTAATCTGTCTCCGGCGACTTCACATTGGATGAGAACTGTCCTTAACATGAATAACAGCGGAGGGCAGATCAGTGCTTTAAGAGAATTGGCTGCTGGGCCAGTACAATTGCCCGATCATCCTTGTGAGGAAAGCGTCCACGCTGCTTCCAGAGTTTTGGCGTCTCATTGGCTGGAATTGATTAAAGCGGAGCGTGACGAAGAAGACAGGAAGGAGCAGGCGAAGCTATTGCAACTACAGCAGGCTGTTGGTAATAAGCAGGCAGAATTAAATGAGAAGGTTGGGGATTTACAGCGGCATTTGCAGCCTGATACGAATCGGAGGCGGAGATGAACCCTCAGACAGTTTATTTATTGCAGGCAGTTTGGGACACCTCGGATCAAAAAAACAGAATACTGGAGATCGCCCGGAACTCGATTCTGCTTGAAATTGAAAGGTCTTTAAAAGGGGCACTCGACGAGAGGACTATTTATATATCCCCGCAGGCAAAGGAAGCCTATAGAAAGATCGGCGTTCTGAAAAACCGGATCGAGCGAATTCACAGACCGTATGATCTGATTAAAATCAGTGAAGAATTGGACAAACTCACCGGACTTATTATGGACATGCAGTTTAGAACAGTAAAGACTTTATTGTCAGAAGCAGGTCCGGTAAGAAGCGAACTGCATATTCTGGCATGGCAGTTATCGGAGCTTGCGGTCAAAAAGCTATGGACACAATCTCTGTTTCAGCTTCATAGGCTTCGCGTGCTTATGAACAATGCCCCCATGAACCTATCCAGATTAATGCCTCCTAAAGGGAATCAACCGGGAGAGTGGTTGGATTATTATCTGAATGACATCCAGAAACGCGTCGATATAATGGAAGATTCGGATTTGGATGGCAGATGGGCTTATGAGAGAAAGAGTTTCGTATTAAACGGGTTGATCCATATTGATCAGTTTGTCAAGGCTGCGCCGTCAGATGAAGAACTGTCCCATCCTATTGGCATCGCCGGAATTAGCAGCGGCGATAACGGAGAATTCAGAGTTTTCGGAAGAGGCCGCATAACAAATATTACGCCATTTGATCTACTTGAAACCGTTTATTATGACCTTTCGTCTGTGAAAGACTATTCTAGACTTTCTGAACTTAACAAGGATCCTGCCATAATACTCAACAGTGTTTTTCACGGGGAAAAATACTTATTGGATCCTAAGATTTATTTTGAATTGCTTAATCAGGCAATCATTGCGAATACATTCCATGAAAGGATCAGAACCGGCAGATGTTTGTATTGCGGTTCGCCGCTTCACTTGAATAAATGCTCACAGTGTGGACATGTATGGAACATATAGAGTCTATAGATATCAGAGTAGGAAAAATATGGTATCCCGTAACAACGCTGGGATATGGAAAACGGCTCGGGGTATGGCTGCAGGGATGCGGCCATAGCTGTGTCGGCTGTATCAGCCCGGAATTGCAGCCCCGCTCAGGCGGCAGAGTGATTAAAAGCAGTGAGATCGCTGAACTGATGAAAGAAAAAGAACCTGTCGACGGGATGACAATAAGCGGAGGAGAGCCATTTGACCAACCGGAAGGTCTCCTATCATTAGTGAGATGGTTCGCCGGTGCTTATGGCAGCGATATCCTGATATACACAGGATATACACTGGAACAATTGCATGCGATGAGGTCGCCTGTGGTCGAGTCGATTCTTGCAGAAATCTCTGTATTGGTAGATGGAAGATACGAAGAGAAGCACAATGACGGTTTAGGGTTGAGGGGTTCTTCTAACCAGAATATATATATATGGAAGAACCGGGAGAGATATAAAGACGTCGAGAAGTGTAACAGAAGCATGCAGTGCGTATTCCTGAGAGACAGAATTTGGATGATTGGCATCCCGCCGGGACCGGAGTAATAACGGAATGGAAAACACAATTCAATTTGAGAACATAACAGGTCAGCAGACAATTCCTGCACTTTGCGAAGAGAACGGAGCGCATTTACGAAAGCCCGGATATCATGTGGGAGAACAGTTTGAAGATTATAAACTGATCGCGCTTGTCAGATGTACGCTTCAGTCTGAGTTATGGTATTGCGTTGACAGCAGTGAAGATGATTACATACTGAAGATCACAGGGCATATACCTGAAGAAGAAGTGGTCATGATGATCCAGGATATTGAGTGTGATAATCTTGTTCCGCTTATAGATTATGGAAGATCCGGCGGAAACTGGTATGAGGTTTATCCATATTACAGAGAAGGAAGTATCAGCGGAAGGATTGACCAGGAAACAGTCAGAAATGTCATTCTGCCCGGAATTATGGCAGGACTTAACGCGCTTCACGAAAATAAGATCGTACATAACGATATAAAGCCGTCCAATATATTCTGGGGTGAAAATAGAAAAAAGGTGCTGATCGGAGACTTTGGCAGTGCCGCTGCGGTAAAGAGTAAACCTGTACAGTTCACCCCGTCTTTTGCCGCACCAGAGCTTTTAAACAATGATATCAGCCGAAGAGCTTCGGACTGGTGTTCCGTTGGACTTACGATCGCTGCAATCATAGAAGGAAGTCCGCTGATCGAAGCTAATACTGTTCAGCAGGCAAGGCGGGCCTGGGAGCGGGGAGTTCATTTTCGGGGAAACGAGGATATTGATCAGAATCTTAAGTTATTGATCAATGGAATGATCAATATGGAGATGACGAAACGAGCCGGCCCTAAAGCGGCGGCAAAATGGTGTGAAGGCGGCATATTCAGCGGAGAGACGCGGACAAAGACAGCCAGAGAAAAGAACAGACCGGGCAGTGTAACAATATCTTTCCATGAACCGGAATTGATTGCCGCAGACATCGAGGGACTCATTAGAGGCATCACAGATCATTGGGAGTATTCACTGTTTCTATTCAGACAGGGGAAAATGGATAGATTTCTCGGTCAATTTAACAAGGTGCTGGGCAAAGAATTGATTCTTACCTGCCGTGAGTTGCGGAAACTGGTTAATGATGAGGATGCAGTGTACCGGCTTACATTGGTAATTGATCAGAATCAGTCCTTTGTATGGAGAGGAAAGCGGTATTATTCCCTGAGCGAGATGGAAGAAACGTTTAAGAGCGGCGATCAGGGCAGAAATGATATCGTGGTTTTTCTTCAAAGAGGAAATGTAACGTACTATCTTGAAAAAGACGGCAGGGACAGGGAACAGATAGCATTCGCGGAAAGGCTGCGCTCTGCCAGCAGGATTCACCCGTACGAGGCTTGTGCACAGCTTTTCCAATCATTGAAAGGAAATGATGGTTTATTCTGGGACGGTTTTACATTGAAAAATCTTGACGATCTTGTGGATTGGCTTGATTACAGGAAAGGGGACATGGACCGGGCCGTAGAAGAAGTGTTTGGAAGCAGTGAGTTTGAAGCGTGGCTCGCTTATCAGGGAATGGGAGATGTTTTGGAAGATATCAGGAGAAAGTGTGAAGTATGAGCAGTTACGTCGCCAGCCCGTTTGAACTTGAGACGAGAAGACTAAAAGATATTGTACAGGAGTGTCAGAACGAATTAAACCGGGCAATTCAGGAAGTGCAGGCGCAGGCAGACAGAATGGCTGAAATAGAGCGTGCCCGTTGGGAAGAAGAACAGCAGTATTATCAATCGGTGGCCGATAATAAAAAGAAATTAGAGGAAAGTATCCGAAAAGAAAAGGCAGATCGAAATCATAAGAAAAAGCAGTTGGCAAACGAACTCGAAGGAATGCAGATCGAAATAGATGCTTATTCCCAAAGATATGGCTCTTTGCAAAATGCAGAGGAACGACAGCATAAGCTGGTCGAAGAACTTGCAGAAACGCAGGGAAATCTGCATTTGATCGAAGTAAAAATGAAGGAGCATTTCCGCAGGACACAAGAAGAGATCAAAACAAGATCAAGAGAAAGCTTTGGTGAAGCACACGATCATGCTTTGATCGGGAGACAAAAAACGGCAGTCGGTGTGTCACTGCAAGCAAATGAAGATGGTGGAAAGCGGATTCACAGGACACCTTCGATACAGGATCTTTTCAGCCGGAGATTAAAAGAAGCCTTAGAGACACCTGAAAGCCGCAGGATTCCCGGGATTGCATCGCTTATGAAAGAATTCGATGCGCAGCCGGAGTATGCAAAAAGCGCGTTTGCGGTCAAAAACTCAGAGAAACTGGAAACGTATCTCAAAAAGCTGGCAGCTTTGCTGGAAAAGGGGCAGAAGCAAAAGTCGGATCGGAAAAAAACAGTTACAAGGTACAGGGCGATATGCGGCCTTTTGAATATGGAACCGGATGAAGAACTGCTCGCTGATCCTGCAAATCTGACAAAGCTTACAAAAGCTTATCAGGGATTAAAAAGAGAATTACTGGAACGCAAGAAAAGAGATTATATCTCTCAGGCACTTTATGATGTTATGAGCAGGCACGGAATAGAATACGCGGATGCGGGAGATCAGAATGAACTCTATTTTGGAATGGAGAATGCGGAATTAGCTGTTTCGGGGACTGATTCCGATTATCTTACAATGGAGATCACGGGACAATTTGACGGCAATTCAGCCACAGAAAACGACAGGAGGAAGAGTACTGCAGCGGCCAGAAAATTCTGCTCTATGCTTCCGGACATTGAAAAGGAGCTCAGGGAGGAATATGGTATTGTGTTTAAGAGTATTTCGACAGAAGAGCCGAATGAAGATTCGATCGTTATGAAAAAAAGCGGCGTAAGAAAAGGCAGGAATGTCCATAAAGGATTAAAGTCTATGTCATGGCAATGAGTCAGGTAAGCGCCTCAGACAACGGAGAGTAAAGCAATGGAAGAGCTGATTTATAGAAAGATGATATGTAACGCGGGCCATGAAACCCGCCCATTTGCTGTCGGTGAAATACTGCCCAGATACTGTCCGGTCTGTAATCAGCCATATGACAGAAGATATAACAGGCCGGTATTATGCCGTGAAGACGGAAGTGTTCCAGGTGGTGAACTCAATATAAGCAGACCACAGGAAACAGGTTCTTCTGTGCCTGACATAACAAGCAGCGCAGGCATAGACAATGCTGCAGACACAGTGGTAATAAGACGCCCGCAGACCGACCGAAGATCAGAAACAGGCATGCCTGAGATGAGGTCTCCTCAAATACCAGCGGTAGAACGCGCGGTAAGAAGGCAGGGAAGACCGTCATCTATTGGCCAGACGGCCTCTGTCGCAGCTCGCGGGCCGCGCGGAGGAAGTAATGTATCTTCTCAGAGCGGACTTCTGAGCCGGACGGAGCGCGGATACGCTTCAACGCAACAGGAACCCGTTTCTGAAATCGCTTTATATAATGGCGGGGATTGTATAGAGATCCCGACCGGCGGTGGAATTTTGGGAAGAGAATCGATCGGTAAAGAAATCCTGGGCATAAACCCGCTGGTCAGCAGAAAACACGCTTATATCAAGATCAGGAACGGGATTGTTCAGATAAGGGATGAGGGATCGCTGAATGGAACCTTTGTGGACGACGGCAGCGGAAGGCGGAGACTGATTCCTCACGAGACAGTAGAACTGAAAAAAGGAGACAGGATCTGGCTGGCAAACAGTGTTTTTGCAATTGAGGAGAAACGATGACGGAGATCGCACAGTGGAAAGAAGAACTGAATACATACAGATCCATTCAGAAACTGTTCATTCTGGAAGGAAATGTGGCTGACCGTCAGCTCATTACTGAAGGGATCGAAAGCGGCGAGCTTGTCGACCTAAACGAATATCTCCACATTTTCCTGGTTTCACAGGGATACCATACGATTGTTTTCTACAACAGGATTGATGGATTCTACAATTATTACGATGATTCGGAACAAATGGTCATAAATTTCCGGCAGCAGGCCGGTCTTACAGATTCATCACGTAAACTCGATATTCAGACTGCGATGACAGGAATACGAGAAGCACTCAGGGGACGCGAGCATTCCACAGCAGTGATCATTGAGATGTCCGGTCAGCTGATCGGAAGCGCGGAGCATCTCGATGAATCGGAGATTGAATATCTGACGATTCTGCAGCTTGCGATTAACGATGCCCGTTCAGCCAAGGCGGATAATCCGGAGGGTTGGGCTAACAACCTTGTGTTTATGATCACGAACAAGGTACAGGAACTTCCTACCTGGTTTTACAGATACTCCCCGTTCATAAAGGTCCTTACGATCGACCATCCTAAGGAAAAACTCAGAGAACAGATCATTTCATCCTATAAAGAACGCTTTTCTGACTGGGAAGCGTTCGATGCCAAGGAAAAGGAAAAGATGATCCGTCAGATGGTCGCACAGACAGATGGATTTACCTGTATAGAACTGGACTCTGTGCTGCAGCTTTGCCAGAATGATTCGGTAAAAAACGCGCAGGAGAAAATCAGGGCATACAGGCACGGGAGAAAAGAGGATCCCTGGCTTGAGATGGACGCTGTCAAGCTGTCCGGGCTCAACGGAGAATTGTCCAAAGACGTCATTGGTCAGCCCAAAGCTGTGCAGGCAGTCGCTGATGTGGTCACGCGTGCCGCCACTGGCATGTCCGGGCTTCAGCATTCTTCAAGCAGCAGACCCAGAGGCGTTCTTCTGTTCGCAGGCCCTACAGGAACCGGCAAAACAGAGCTGGCAAAGTCTCTCGCAAGGAATATTTTCGGCGCAGAAAGTTCGCTGATACGGTTTGACATGTCAGAATACAGTCAGGGACACTCCGATCAGCGCCTTCTGGGAGCTCCGCCCGGATATGTCGGATATGACGCGGGTGGCGAGCTGACTAATGCAGTGCGGGCGCATCCCTTCTCTATTCTGCTCTTTGATGAGATCGAAAAGGCAAATCCCGGTATATTGGATAAATTCCTTCAGATTCTCGATGATGGCAGGATGACGGACTCAAAAGGACAGACGGTTTATTTCTCAGAATGTATTATTATCTTTACGAGCAATCTTGGACTAACAAGAAAACTGCCTGACGGGAGCACACAGATGTTGGTGACGCCGGAGTCAACGATGGAAGAGATTGAGCAGACGATCGTCGCACAGCTGCATAAATCATGGCGGCCTGAGTTCCTCAACAGGATCGGAAACAATATTGTTGTATTTGATTTTATACATGAAGAACAGGCTGAGATGATTCTGAACAAGCAGCTCAGACAGATCTGTGACAATCTGTTTGAACAGCGCCACATAAGGTTCAGAATCACTAAAGACAGCAGCTTGTACCGCAAACTACTGGATGCATGCTGCGCGAACCTGGAATTTGGCGGCAGAGGCGTCGGAAATGTTGTGGAGAGCGACTTTATCACACCGCTCAGCAGAGAACTGTCACTTTGCAAATGGAGGAGCGGTGATACTGTGATCCTTCAGGACATGGTCGTTGATAATTGGAACAAGAGTCTGGTTTATACAAAGGAACAGGCTTCCGACAGGAGTTAAGAATGGAAAATCCGTACGCTGGCGAATGGTCGAGAATATCCAGAATTGCAAATGAAGTGAGACAGTCCCGGGAGCGGGTCAGCAGACTGGAAGAAGAGGCGCGTGCATTACAGGCACAGGCACAAAACATACCTGCTCAAATGGATGAAGACGGGAATGATATGAATGCCTCCTTACGTGAAAGCATGAACGCACAGGCACAGGATGCATTACAGCAGCTTCAATCAGCCAGGGAAGATCTGCGGGAATCTGTCTCATCGGCGCATAGTCTTGCAAGACAATACAGTCAGAAACGGCGCGCGTATGAAGAGAAAGAAGGAAAAACCTCTAAAGCCGGTGCAGATTTCGGAAAGCTGGCGGGCTTCCGCTTTGGGTCTTCAACAGCAGCTGAAGGACAGCGTCTTGCAAAACAGAGGGAAAAGCATTACAGCGATCATGTAAAGGTGCTTTCATCGTTGATCTCAGCTGCAGAGCAAGCTGCGGAGGGTGTCGACCCGAATCAGCAGAATACTTCAGAAATCGCAGACAGAGGGACATTTCAAAGACCTGGGAATAAGTCGGAAACGGGAAGAAATATTGCTGGAGCTGGAGCTGCCGCTTCAAAAGAATCTGTAAGATCTAATACAAGTTCAGGTAAGAGTTCCGGAAAAAGCGGTCGTAATCTCGGCAGAGAGAACCAGAAACATGATACTGGAGAATACTTTAATGCTGTTCTTCAATCAGGTGATGAATCACTAATTCAATTGGCGGCTGCTCTGATGGTATCCCCGGAGTTACTAAACAGTTATGCGAAAGATTGGAATCTGCATGTACAGGATAATGTTGAAATTGATAGCAGCAACGAGAAGAAAAACATGACATACATTTATGCTGGAGTTAAGTATAAAAACCCGGATATGGAGAAATACAAGTATAATCAGGTCATTAATCCGGGACCGTTATCGAAGTACAGAAATGAAAGAGGAAAAATTGTTGACATAACTACCAGCTTTTATGGCGGACGATATAACGAAGAAATTTTACAAGAAGATACGGTTTTTTATCGGGTAAGCAGCGGTAATGGAATTGGACATTGGTTTACGTCAGAACCACCGGATTCAATAATACAGGCACGAATAAATAATGCAGTTCCTCTTACATGGGTAGATAGTCAGGGAGAGTTTAGCGGATTTAGTGGGATTGATACTATTTACGCTTTTGTTGTTCCCAAAGGAACCCGAATTTATACGGGTCCTGTCAGAGATCAGATGGGGATGTCTGGTGGTGGACCGGAACACTTGCAGACTTTTATACCGGAACTGGATAATATTCGGCTAAAGGATACATATGCATTAGAGGAGGTGCCGGGTGAAAGGACAATCTTTACAGATGTTATGGAATCTGGAATCCGGCTTGTTCCAAGAAAAGGAGCACTTGTACCGGATTATCTTGGTGTAGCTGATGTACAAAAGATTTCACTGGATGACCATATAGATCCGACAGCTTTGAAACCGGAAAATATGTATGTTTATAATGGAAATAAGTATTTAACAGACAGAAATGGAAATATTGCATACACGGATATGTCAATGAGTGTTGTCGATTTTGCGCAAGCAATACGAAAATCACACAATGAGTATAAAAAAACAGGTGGTAAAAATGCTTTGCATTCAAACATGGATGCCGGACATATAATGGCCATTAAAAACGGACAGCACCCAAGCTTTACAATGGAGCAGGAACGCACTACGAATCGAATGGGCGGTGCATTTAGAAACTTTGAAATGGATATGGAAAAACTGTCAAAAGAGCATAAGACTGTACGAGTATTCGGAGTTTATTCGGAAGGAGACAGTTCTTCAGGAACATATAGCCCCTTTTGGACTTATCGGGCAGAAGTTGATGGAGAATTACTCTATGAAGCAGTGTTTACAAACGATAGTTCACAATCAAAAGGATAATTCTGGATGTATTTATTTGGTAAAATATTTGAACGAGGAGAAAGATAATGGGCAACAGATTAGAAAAAGTAAATCGGAACGTTGAGCAGGCTGATCAGATTCAGGAACAGGGTCTGGAAGAGGGACGTAAGGATGGCAGAGAGATCAGCGAGATCAAGGGAATTCTTGACAGCATGGACATGGATGTAGACGAGGATATCGTGAATACGATCCGTGAGACCAGAGAAGCTTCTAAAAGCGAAGCGGCAGCACACATGGACTCCGAAGTTCATGGCACTCTTGAACAGGGCTATCAGCATGCGAACGAAGCTATCCAGGAAGGTACAGAGCAGTCGGAGAAAAGCAGACAGGCTGCACAGGAATTCTCGCGTGTATCCGGCGTATCCGAGTTTGGAAGAGGGACTGCCGAGCAGGCGTCATCGAATGCGGAGAATCTAGGTGCTCAATTTGAACAGGCTGCCGATACTGCCCAGAGTAATATGGACCAGGCTGAGCAGGAGTTCAGCAGACTAAGAGACGAGATTCTGGGATAACCTTCAAAGTCAATGATTAAGGGACGCTAAGAAATGGAATACTGTTTTTACGAACTGAATACAGCGCCTGATTTCTCTCTCCAGAAGTATGCTTCTTTGTCGGAAACAGGGCCGAAAGGCGTACTTGTTCAGCAGCAGGCTTTTTGGAGACAGATCAACCAGTGGGGCAAACTGTATGGCGGAGCAATTCATTTTATCTATGAATATAATCCCTCTATGAGAGGAGGAAATCGCCTTAAGCTTGTCATGCGTTTTGATTCGCCGACTAAGGAAGGAAAGACTTCCATTGAACAGATAATGAAGGCTTCTGTAATGGCGCCTTATTATGATCAGCTTGTGCTCACCGACAGCAGATCTCTATCGGAAACACCTTATGCATGGCAGGTGAATCTTATTAAAAGAGAAAGATTCATAGAGTCTTCCGGAAATGAGAATGAAAAGTTCTATACAGTAAGTGAATGGGAGATGGGCGATGAAGCCAGACTATATTCACTTCTGAAGATGATGGAAGTTATGGAAGAACATTGCGCATATTGTGTCAGTATTTATCCGGTTGATTATGTAGATACGCTGGACAGAGGACTTATGTATATTCTTCCTCATCTGAGGGAATTGAATTCTTTCTCTGTAAAGAAAAGCTTCAATGCTGTATCGAGCAGCGGTAGAGATGAAAACGCCAAAAAGGCATTGGATTTCTACGAGGACCTGCAGGAGTCAATTGCTTCTTCGCCGCATTTTCTGGTAAATATTCAGGCGTATGGACAGTATGAGGGCTCAGCAAAGCAGCTGCTTGATGCAGCTGCCAGCGAGGCGATCAGTGAGGGAAGCCATCTTTTGATCAGCAATCCTTTTGGCGGCAGTGTTAATGATGGAATATCTCAGGGTTTCGTCAGTTGGAGTGATCCGGATGTGGATGACAGCCTCGCCTCCTTACCTCATCTGGTTACAGCAGAAGAAATGGCGCCATTCGCAGTATTACCTGTATTGTATCCGGGCGAAAACCTTGAGATGCCTAAAGAAACAGTACCTCCGCCGCAGGATGGTTTATTGATCGGTAAAGATATCCTTGGACATGAGATTTTCCTTCCCTGGAGACACCTGGCTAAACATGCTTTTCTGGCCGGTATGCCTGGAAGCGGTAAGACCAATACGATGATGTACCTGGTCTCAGAGATATATAAGGCGGGAATACCGGTTCTTGTTCTGGAACCTGCCAAAAAAGAGTACAGGGTTCTTACGACTTTGCCGGGGATGAAGAATATATCGCTATTCTCTCCCTGTGCGAACAGTATGTTTCCTATTCATATCAATCCGTTTGAGTTTCCGATTGGTATGAAGCTCGCAGATCATATCAATCGTCTGTTGGATGTCTTTAATGGGACATTTGAGCTGGATCCGCCTTTTCCTATGTTATTAACGGAAGGAATCCAGAACTGTTATGAGAGACTCCTATGGCTGCCCGGTATGATCAATTCGGGGGAGCTTGAGTATCCCACAATGAGCATGCTCTATGCCGAGATTGATAAGCTTCTGGACAAGTATAAATACGGTGATGAAGTGCGTGATAATCTCAAATCAGTGCTGCAAGTGCGTATCGGTTCCCTGATGGCGAGAGAGATGGGGGATATTTTTGATGTGCCAAGGTCAACCTTCAGGCCAGAAGAATGGCTGAATAAAAGCGCTGTTATAGAGCTTGCCTCTCTTGGAACGGCACCTTCTAATTTCATGATTTTGATGCTGATGACGCTGATCCGTGAGGTTCTTGATATAAAGGCTTATGAGCCGGGGCCGGATAAAAAACCGCGTCATATTGTCTTTCTTGAAGAAGCACATAATCTGATCGCCAACACCAGTGTACAGGAGGGCGGAAAGACCGACCCCAAGATATCGGCAACTGCATATATCACAAAGATGCTGGCAGAGGTTCGGGCACTTGGGGAAGGTATTGTGATCGCAGATCAGCTGCCCACTGCTATGGCGCCGGAAGTTATAAAAAATACATCTTTGAAGATCGGGCTGAGGCTTACTTCTCAGGATGAGAGAGAACTGCTGGGATCAACAATGTCAGCAGACGGCGTTCAAATGGAGAAAATGGGCGTATTTACACCGGGGTACTGCCTGGTCAGCTACGAAGATCTTCTTAAACCGTTTGAAATGCAGATCCCTGAGTTTAAAGGTGACGACGTGATCAATGATAAGCAGCTCCTGGATTGCGCACTTCCAAATTCGAATTATCATGACAATATGAGAGAAAGCGCCATGATCATGAAGTCCAAGTTTGAAAAAAGAAAAGCGCCGCTGGATGAAAAGGTGAGAGAATTGATTGCCGCAGCTAATGAAATGCTGCTGCTGAGAGAAGAAAGCACAAATGGCGGAAGGCTGACCGGTACAGATATTGATGTTGACAAAGGGAAGCAGTTCAAGGATATGCGTGGTAAAATTGAAGAGCGGTACAGGGAAATCATGGAGGACTATTGCCGTTTGGTGCTGGACATTCTTATGTATGACGGCACTTCTATAATCAGAGAAGAACGTACCCAAATGATCGAGTTTGAGTCGCCAGAGGTTAAAGAGGAGATAGTCGGCTATATTGAGCAATGGCAGAACAGCATTCATAGTCAGCTCTATATGGATTCCAAAAACTTACGCATTACATTCAGAGACGAGATGAGGCGGAGAGGTATAAAAGAACTATTTGACGTAGAAGATAATTTGAAAAAGCGGCAAATGCTAATAATGAATAGTTGGGGTTAAAAAATGAAAGTATGTAGTAAATGCGGTGCTGTTTACGAAGAAGGAAGCTTCTGCATGAAATGCGGAGGCCCGCTGATAGAAAAAGAAGGAGCAGAAGTGCCTGCGGCCGGACATAAAGCAGAGCAGTCCGAGGATTACGGTGTTATTGAAGAGCCGTCCAAACTGCAGTTCATTTTGATCGGTATCATTATTGCTGCTGCTTGTATTGCTGCCTCGGTACTGATCTATCTTCGCTCAGAGAGTTTAACGAATGCATATGATTCTCAGCATATTATGGGATACTATGCATTTGAGATGACAACAGAAGATGAGTTAGTAACTGTCGAAAATGGTTTTTAAAAGACCATTCTGTCGGACAAGACAAAATGAAGAAAGTATAGTGAAGGCGTTAAGGAGAGTAAAATGGGCGGAAAGAAAAATGACAGCAGGATGATCCTGATCCCTATTGCGGCAGCGATGGTATGTATCGCAATTGGTCTTTTGGCGTATCTGAAATTGAAAGATACCGGCAACAGCGGGGCCGGCATTCCTAAAGAACAAGCTGCGTCGTCCTCCGAAGTAAATGTTGAGGAAGAGAACTACAAAGAAGAGGTGGAAAGCGGTGAACAGGCTGCTGAAGCTGTGGAAAGCACTGAAGCGGATGACGCGCCGGATACAGAAGACATTGAAGAAGTAGTTCTGTCGTTTGCAGATCCTGCCCTTGAATATGCGATCAGGAGAGAGACCGGAATCTGGGATCGCGACATTACTGATGTTGATGCAGAAGACTATACCGAACTCAATCTCTCAGGAGAAGCAGATAATCAGTATGGGAAGATTCAGGATTTGACTGGATTGTCTGCATTTACGTCATTAAAGAAACTTGACCTCTCTTCAAACTCCGTTTCAGACCTGAGCGAGCTCAGCGGACTGATGTCGCTTAGCGATATCGGCTTGGAACAGAATAGTGTTGAGGATATCTCACCTTTAAAAAAACTGAGAAAACTCAGACGACTTGACCTGTATGCCAATGATGTTTCTGATATTTCAGCCCTTGCCGAGCTTACAAATTTGGAGATACTCGATGTGAGGAACAATAATGTTCACAGTATTGAGATTCTCAGAAATCATACGAAGATGAGAGAACTATATATCTCTATGAACCGGATCAGTGACATCAGCCCTGTTGAGAATATGACAGATCTGACATACCTGAGTATGGGATATAATCAGATTGAAGATATCAGCGCGTTGTATAATCTGACCAGACTAACAGGGTTAACTATGAGCGGAAACCGGATTAAAGACATCAGTGTTCTTAACAGGCTGAATAGTCTTAGCCATTTGGAAATTGAAGACAATCCAATTGAAGATTATTCACCCCTTAATAGTTTTTCGGATAGTGTGGATATCATAAGAGACTGATGAGTATAAGGGGGATAGGCTTTGGATTACGATAAAAAACCTACAAGCAAAAAGAGTTTGATAATTCTGATCCCTGCAGCAGCTTTGACAGTATGCCTTGCCATTGGGGGGATTGCGTACGTCATACTCACGAGAGACAATAAGGGAACATCTGCTCCGGCTCAGGGAACAGCTGAATCAGAGATGGAAGCAGGTATTGAAAAAGCTGACTTAACGGATCAACCGGATTCCTCAGATTTTCAGAACGAATCTTCTGCTGTGCAGGATAGTTATGCTGACGTCACTAAAGACAGTGAAAATCAAGATTTGCAGGATAACTCATTGGAGAATGAAGGGCAGGTCGACAAAATCATTCCATCGCTGAAACCGGACCGATTTTATAATTATAATGGCCATACTTATGGTCTGTATAATGCAAAGGACTATGATTTTTATTCTTACTATAAGTGCGCTGACTTTTGCCGGCAACAGGGTGGACACCTTGCGGTCATTAATGACGATTCCGAGAATGAATTTTTGTACGATATCATTAGCACTGACTATAAAATAACGGCATTCTTTGGCTATTCGGATGAAGAGGAAGAAGGTGCCTGGAAGTGGTCGGATGGTCAAAGTGATTATGAAAACTGGACCAGATTCGGCGATTGGGATCTTCCGGATAATGGAGAAGAATGGGGGGGAAACGAGGATTACGCGGAGTTCAACTACGATGCGGTAAAAGATTGGATCCCCAATGACACCACATGGAATGATGCGCCTTTTATGGAGAACACTTCGCTGTTTATATGTGAGTGGGATTATGAAGTGGACTAAGGTCTGCAGTGAGTTGGCGGATTAGAACCTGATAAAGTCATACAACTGACGGAAGGTGGAAAAGATTGGAACCTGATAAAATGAAAAAAGATAGTATGAAAATACTGATTCCTGTCGCTGCTTTAGCTGTCTGCATTGCAATCGGTTTGATCGCATATGTGATGCTCACAAAATCAGATAATGCACAACCTGCAGCTGCACAGGCCAATGAGAATTCAGAATTTGAACAAACAAATTCAGGGGAGGATTTTCATCCTGATTCCTCGGAAACGCAGAATGTACCGACAACTGATCAGGAGAGCAATGCGGATATTGAACAGGAAGACATCATGCAGGATACGAACGAGACATCAGCACAAGAGTCTGTCCCTGTCGATACTATTACTGATCTAACATCAGTTGGTGATTACGTTTTGTTTGGCTCATATGAGCAGGACAATAATCTGGATAACGGAAAAGAGCCGATTGAGTGGCTTGTTCTCGACAAGGAAGACGGTTGGTATTTATTGATCACATCGGAAGTGATTGATGAAGCATGTTACAATAATGAGTGGCAGCCAACGGCTTGGGAAAACAGTTCTCTGCGTAATTGGTTAAACTCATCTTTTCTCGAAGAAGCGTTCACAGAGGAACAATTAAGCAGTATTGTTGACAAGGAACATATAAACGTAAATGGAAACGCCACTGCTGACAGAGTATATATACTAGATCAGGGGGAATTAGAGGATTATTTTGAATCCAATAATTCAAGAACTGCCGGAGCCACGATCTATGCCGAAGCGCAAGGTGTATATGAATATAGCAACAGCAATTGCTGGTGGTGGGTGAGAGAGGCAGGAGCAGACCCTCATTATGCTAAGTATGTCAATTGTGAAGGAGATATCCTCGAGTATGGTATGTTAGTGTTCAATAATACATTCGGAGTGCGGCCTGTGATCTGGGTCGATAAGTGATTAATCATTATGAGGAGCCGCCAAGCGAGCTCCTCATTTGTTCTTTACGGACGGGGAATCGAACCAGTATATACGCTTTTTATGTTACGTATTATGCGATCCTGAAAGCCATTATAATTCCATAACTACAAAGAGACTCCAAATTCAGTATTGCCCGAGAGATAGCTCTTTCTGCATGTTCAAGAACGCAAAATGAGGTCTGACCATTAGTTATAGCTGCATAATTTAAAAACGCAGTGCAGCTATTTTTTACGTCCATATCTATCTTTTTGCAAATTTCTTATTATAATAGCAGTTATAGCACTTTTTAGAGATTAGATATGTAGGAAAACAGTGAGGAACTTATGGAAGTTACGAACAGTATTTTGGAAAAATATGACCTTCTTCAGCATCAGTATCTGAAGGACACAGGCTGCGACAGCCTTCTTCTTCGCCACAAGAAGACCGGCGCGAGAGTAGCCCTTCTTCCCTGCGAGGATGACAATAAAGTATTCTATATCGGATTCAGGACGCCTCCGGAGGACTCCACCGGCGTTGCGCATATCATCGAGCACTCTGTGCTGTGCGGCTCAAGGGATTTCCCTGTCAAGGACCCGTTCATTGAGCTGGTAAAGGGTTCGCTCAACACATTCCTTAACGCGATGACTTACCCGGATAAGACTGTATATCCGGTGGCGAGCTGCAATGACACGGATTTCAAGAACCTGATGCACGTCTATCTTGACGCAGTGTTCTATCCGAACATCTATAAAGAGCGGAATATCTTCCGCCAGGAAGGATGGCATTACGAGGCAGAGGACGCGCAGAGCCCGATCACGGTGAACGGCGTCGTCTACAACGAGATGAAGGGCGCCCTTTCTTCTCCCGACGATGTGCTCGCCCGCAGCATTTACGGCGCGCTGTACCCGCACACGCCTTACGCGGTGGAGTCCGGCGGCGATCCTGTGTGCATCCCGGACCTTACTTATGAGGCATTTTTGGATTTCCACAGCAGATACTATCACCCCTCCAACAGCTATATTTTCCTCTATGGAAATATGGACATGGAGGAGCGCCTGACGTATCTGGACGAAGCTTATCTCTCTTCATTTGACAAGATTGAGATCGATTCTGAGATTCCTGCGGAGCCTGCGTTTGAGAAACCTGTGGAGGCGACGGAGCACTATTCCGTGCAGTCAGAGGAGGAACTGGAAGGCCGCAGTTATCTTACATGGAACGTATCGCTGGCTCAGGACGGTCAGGACACAGAACTTGGCCTCGCCTTCAAGATCATCGACTACATGCTCTGCGACGCCGAAGGCGCTCCTGTCAAAAAAGCGCTGCGCGACAAGGGGATTGGCGAAGATGTATATTCCCTGCTGGAACTTGGCATCAGACAGCCCAGCTATACTGTTACCTCCAAGTATACAGATCCCGACAAGAAAGAAGAGTTTGTCAGGACCGTAGAGGACACGCTCAGAGAGATCGCGGACAAGGGGCTTGACCAGCGCGCGCTTCTGGCGAGTATTAACCGTTTCGAATTCAAATACAGAGAGGCCAATGCCGGCTATTATCCCAAGGGACTGATCTA
>Ga0256404_1003626_pt1 | contig 30791 bp, 28 predicted proteins | sample RumenRJG_01DNA_FD_185990 | JGI IMG/M metagenome (GOLD analysis project Ga0256404, IMG submission 185990) | Bovine rumen microbial communities from Lethbridge, Alberta, Canada - RJG_01 | ecosystem: Host-associated > Mammals > Digestive system > Stomach > Rumen | place: Canada: Alberta | collected...
TATTCTCAGCCTTCATAATATTTTCATGGGACATAAGAATATCCTTTTTCTCAATGCCGATTACAGCCTTATTGCAGAACTTAATCGCGCCATCATATAGCATCATAGTAAGGTCAGCAGGGTCAGCTGTATTAATCGCTGACTTCTTGTAGAACATTGCCGCGTTATTCATGCCTTATCTCCTCCTTAGAAAATCATGAACCAATCAGGCCTGAAAGTGAAGAGGTCTGTGAATTAATAGTTGAGAGCGCTTTTTCCATCTGTGTAAACTGGTCATAATAGCGTTCCTCTACTGCGGAGACTTTCTCCTGCATTTTTCTTAACTCTGTCTTATAGTCGGCAGCAAGCTTAGTATACTGCTTATCGTTGTAGAACTTCTGAGCGCTCTTATAATCGTTGCTCTCATAAGCAATAGCCGAAAGGCCTGTACGTTCACCCTTCTTGGTGCTGCCATAAAGCTTACTGAAGAGCTGCGAGAGAGCCTTGGCTGTTGTGTCAGGGTCCTCTGTGAGAGCCTTCTTTAATTTATCTTCGTTACCGCTTGTAAGCTCATCGTCGCTGTCACCATCGATATGGAGCTTGCCGTGCTCTGTGTAGACTACCGAAGAAATTCCGAAGGATGAAAGGGAGAACTTCTTTCCATTTACAGTAACTACAGCGCCTGTGAGGTCGTTCTGAAGGTGACTTAAAACGTCTTTTGCGTTGTCATCTCTTCTTAACAGAGCGCTCTTAATCTTGTCGTTCCACTCCTTCTCTTCATCATCTGACATCTCTTCCTTCTGATCGTCGGTAAGGATGTCATAGTCGTCAGCGTCATCCGCGTTGTAGGCGTCATAGACGGCAGTAAGAACTTCGTTGAATTCCTTAAGAAGCTCCTTTACATTCTTGTAAGCTGCGTCAGTGTCGCTTGTGACGGTGATGGCAGTTGATACTCTGGTGGATAAAAGATCATAATCCTTTGTGGTACCGGTAAGGGTAATATCAAGACCATTTATCGAATTAGTATTGGATGACTTTGTATACTCTGTACCATCAAGATAGAATACAGCGTCCTTACCATCTATTGTGCTTCCGCCCAGGATATCCTCGATTGCGGTACCATCGCTAGAAGTCATCTTATAGTAATTTTCTGCTCCTGATGACTTAGACGAGAAATAAAATCTATGCTCGGTAGAGTCGAAGCTTGCGTTAACACCGGCTTCCTGCATCTTTGTTATCATGGTGTTTACTGTATCATCAGCACCGATAGTAAAAGAAACAGTCTTATCTCTTTTTGTTCCGTTCTCTTCTACCTGCTCTATCTTACCATCTTTATAGCAAGAGATTGTAAATGTCTGACCTGCCCTAAAGAGCGATTTCCCGGTAGAAGTATCTTTTACATCTGTTAATTTGGAAGATCCCGTAATATCTTTGTACTGCCAGCTTGTATATGACTTCGCCTGAGCGAGCTGCTTTACAGCAAGTGAATGCGTTCCGTTAACGGCGCCACTCTGTGCTGTAACCGTAGCTACTGTAGAATCAGCAACATTTGCCTTCTTCGCGTTAAAGGTAGACTCAAATCTCGCGTTGGAAAGCTTACCTGTGTAAAATGTGGAGATCTTAGTATTCAGGTCCTTCCACTTATCAGTCTTCCATTCGAGCTTGGTCTGCTTATTCTTTATATTGGTTACTTTCTGATCCTCAGCCTTCATCAGTTCCTTGACAATAGCTTCTGTGTCAAGGCCTGAATTAAGCCCACTCATTCTGATAGCCATAAGGAGCCTCCTTATCTTTTCTCATCAACCATAATGCCCATAAGGTCATACAGTCTCTCAACCATGGAAAGGGTCTCTTCCGGAGGAATCTCACGGATGACCTCCTTAGTTGCGGCATCATAAACCTTTATGGATATTCTCTTTGCCTTCTCGTCATATGAAAATGCGCACTGCCTTCTTCCAACATGCTTAACCTTCTGGTTAGCCTGATCTATGGCGCTTTCCATACGTCTGTTAACCTCTTCTTCTGTAACATCCTCTTCCGTCTGATCATCATTTTTCTGATTAACATTTTTGTTGTCAGACTTAATATTAGGAATCGGTTCAATAGGCTCACTCTGCCCGGAACCCGTCACATCGAACTGATAGGCCTTAGCGTCGCTCACGTCCTGGCCTACGGTCCCCGCCACACCGGTGGCTATTGAATTCAGGTTCATATCGTTTACCTCCGTGTAAACAGTGACCTTCGTACGGTCTTGTCATTCCGTTTCAAAATCCTTCTCAAAACGGACAGTTCCCTTTTACACTCTCTATATCGGCAGAAAATTTCTCTAACTTAACCTTTTAATATATCATTAAGATTTTTAACAGCATCGACCGCATTATCTATGCTCTCCGAGGCTGCCTTATTTTCTTGCTGAATCTGGTCATAGAGCTCTTTTCTGTAAATACCGACTGTTTTTGGTGCCTTAATGCCCAACTTAACCTGATCGCCTTTGACTTCAAGAACGGTAATTTCTATGTCATTGCCGATCACAAGGCTTTCGTCGGGCCTTCTTGATAATGCAAGCATAATTTCTCCTTCCCAAAGTCTAAGCTTTTGTTTTCTTTACCAGATCTGCTACTTTTGTATGGATATCATAGTCCTCATTATCCACAATGATTTGTATGCCCCTTCTGTTTTCAGGGTTAATAATAAATGGTGCCTTAAAATTAGCCGTTGTATCGGCTGGCCTCCCCACCGGTACTGAAAGAGAAAGGAAAATCAGAAGGTCCTCATCCTTAAAATTTCCTAACGGAGCAAGTAATTCATCTTCCACAAGAGGCGAATATGTATCAACAAGGGAAAATGGACTTATAATCGGCATTGCGAAGCCCGACTCATCAAGACTCTGAAGCCATGAAACAGGGGCATTCTCGCCCCTGTCCTTATCGTATAATATTGTCCACCTCTTCATATCAGGAAACCCCATGATTCCCTCTTCAAATGTTAAAACCTTATCATCTGACAGATCTACTGTACCGAAGAACCTGGTTTCGTATTCCATTTTCTAATCTCCTGTTTAGCTTATGAAATCAAGCAATGTATTCTGTATCGACCTGGCTCCGGCATTGAGCGAAGCGGTATATACATTCTTCATTGTTGTAAAATTAATAATTGTCTCTGTCAGGTCAGCGTCCTCATTGTTCGAAAGCAAATCCTTCGTCTCTGTCTGCTGGGATTGGAGTCTTGATGTGGTAAGCTCAAGTCTCTTCTCCCTTGCTCCAAGGTCAGAAAGAGTTATATTGCACTGATCGGATATTGCCTTCACGTTATCGAGGCCATAAGAGAAGCGTTCATGCATAACCTTCTCCTTGAGGGCCTTCTCAGTCTCGAGCTGGTCCTTCATTTTGTTAAGGTTAGCAAGGTATTCCTCTTTTTTATCAGCTTCAATTTCGGTATCGGCGCTTGTAGAGTCTATAACCTTCTGAACCTCGCTTATCTTACTTTCAACCGCCTTGACATCATCTATGCTTGAAATGATACCGTCGAGCTCACGCCCAAGGTCAGGGGTGAGGCAGGAGCTTGCCTGGACATTGACAGTCAGCTTCTGGTTGTAGGTAATCTCATATTCTATCTGCTGGTCCTCTTTAGTATACTTAATTTTCTTGCCATTTTTGTCCTCAATCATAGTGCCATTAGCACCGGCTTTGAGTGGAGTCTCAATACAGTCAAAATAGTGAACAGGACGGATGTCGTTTTTCTGAAATCTTGACTTGTCGTAGGTTATCGAAAATTTGATCTTATTATTAATAACATCCTTTGCTATTTTGTTTCCGATAACCATTTCACCGGTGTCCGAAAGGAAATTAACTTCATTGTCGCCTACCTTATAGGCATCTGTAGCTGTTGATATTTTCGTATTTACCGTATAGTCCGTATTGCCAATTTTTATCTTCGTATTTGTAGGAAAACTATCGGCATCTATATTTTTATAAGCAAGATTTAAGATATAAACCTTATTGTTCTCCACAATACTCGGTGCATCAGTTCCGGTTGTAACATCCTTTTCCCGATTAATATCAGTATTTAAATAACCTCCCTTTGTAACCGTAAGGAGCTTAATATCGTCCTTGTCAAAGTTCTCTGTAATCGTATATCTCTTGGAATTATCATCCTCAAGATAAGTTAAGCTGGTCTGTGTCTTATATCCCGTAAAAAGATAGCGGCCGGCATAGCTTGCGTTACCCTCGGTATAGAACTCATCCCTGTACTGCTTGCAGGTATTATAAATGGTCTCACGATCATTTACCGTAAATGTATCGGTCGCGCCGGCATTTAAGTTCTCGTGAATTACACGGAGCATATCTATTCCGGCGTTAAGTGTACTCTCGGTATTGCTCATCCAGTTCTTAGCATCGGGAGCATTTTTCTGGTAGTACTGATTTACTTCCGAAAGATTATTTCTAAGCTTAAGAGCGCGGATGGCTATGACGGGATCGTCGCTCGGACGGCTTATTTTCTTGCCTGTCTGATACTGATTTTCTATGTCAACAAGTCGCTGTTTATTATTATTTATATTAGTAAGAGTTTTATTCGTGATAATCTGGTTAGTAACACGCATAATATACCTCCCTTAAACGGCCATTTGATTTATTAATGTATTATATATTTCGTTCATAACCGTGATGACGTGGGCTGACAGGTTATAGGCCTGCTTGAATTTTACCAGATCAACAGTTTCCTCATCGGTATCAACACCCGATATGGAAATACGCTGCTCTTCTATATTCTTCACCAGCAGATTCTGATTTTCTGATACTGTCTTCGAGTCCTTTGTGTCAACACCGATATCTGCAATAAGTGTCTGGAAAAATTCAGAAGGCTTTCCTTCATCAAACATAGAAGAATCCGTCTTTAGCTTCTCAATCAGATCCATATTATCCTTATTTTCGACATCAGCCTTGGCTATAGTACCCGGATCAGGGGTTTCCTTATCATTTTCCGGTTTCTTCGCTGCGGCAATCTTATCCTTATCAGCGACGATAGCGGCATTAATAGTGCAATTCGCTGTCGTTAATTTATAATAGGTCTCGTCATCACTGGTAAATGATTTTGCATAGTCTGTGGTCTTTTCATCACTATCAAGCACACCCGGACCTACAAAGGTAAAATTCTTGCCGCTCACCTTATCCGTTCCGTTAAATAAATCAAGTCCCAGCTCGCCGTTAAGGTCAACACCCTTTTTATGCTGTTCATTTACATTCCTCGAAAATGTTCTTATAAACTGATTTATTTTATTCTGATAATAAGGAATTCCCTTATAATTTACGCTCTGTCCTATATAGGCATTGGCATTCTCTTTTGGAACCTTTATATCTACATTATCTGCAAGGGTAAAGGTATACGTAAAGGTACCATCATTTTCATTAACATCAACCTTGAAGCCCTTATATTTATACAGGTAACCGGCCACATTTATTTCGCCCTCTGAAGGCATATTCATAAAATCAACAGAATTAATGTTTGTATTGGTTACAATAACCTGGGCGTTACTCGAATCTGTCTTAGACACCGTTTTAGCCGTACCCTGAAAATTTCCGAGATTATTGCCGTCACGCATTTCAACCAGGCCCTGAAGGACACCCCCAAGATGGCTGTCATAAAGGTTGAAATCCTGTCCGTCAGACCAGGCAAAATCATATAATCCCTCCGAGTCCATCTGATTAAACTGGGCTCTAGCATTTTGTATGGAATCAATCTTCGGCGTAACCGTACCGCTTGTACGAGGAATAGCCTCTATCGTATTATAATTATAAATATTTACAAGGTACCTGCCATTTAGCATTACTGTTAATGCTTTAGCGTTATTAAATGAAGCAGGGAGTTCATTATCGGTATCGGTTAACTTTTCCTCCTTCACCGATACATTCGCTATCTTGGAAAGCTTATCTATGGCGAGATTTCTCTGGTCGCGAAGGTCATTCGCGAATCCACCATTAACCTCTATAATATTTATCTGTTTATTTAAGGTCGCTATCTGTTGGGCATAGGAATTTATCTGGTCAATATTGCTCTTTAGGCTGTCATTAATTTCCTTCTGCAGATTCGTAAGGTTCACGGAAAGGTTATTAAAATAATCAGTAACGCTTGCAGCCTGGTGAATAAGCTGGCTTCTCGCCGACCCGCTCGCAGGATCCTTTTCGACCTCCTCCACGTCCGCCCAGAAAGCGTTGAACGCAGTCGTGAAACCACCTTCATTTCCGACATCGTTGAAATAATTCTCAACGGTATTCATATAATAATATTTAGTGTCAAGCTTTCCGTAGACATTATTAGCGGAACGATATTTCGCGTCAAAATATGCATCACGGTTCTGAGTTATTTTATCGGCAGCGACACCCGTACCGACCATGCCGTATCTCTGTCCTATGGAAATAGGCTCACTTGCGGTACGATTTACAATCTGCTTGCTGTAGCCTTCAGTCTTCGCGTTAGCTACATTATGCGCAGTAGTATTGAGAGCTGTCTGGTATATATTTAATCCTGTAGCGCCTATATCAAGTCCAAAAAATGTAGATGGCATAATTTACCTCACTTTCACGTCATGGATGTGAGCAGTGTCTCAAGCATAGAATTTATTACTGTTATATATCTCGAATTAGCGTTAAATGCCTGCTGGTATTTTATTAAAAATGTAAGCTCCTCATCGGCATTTACACCCACTACCTGCTGCCTCTGGTTCTCAACACTGTTAACCGTAACCTCCTGGCTCTTCTGGAGGGCCTTGTAGGTCTGACCTGTATTCGCTATATCCGACATATAGGCCGAATAATAGTCGGCAAAATCATACTTTGTAAGCGAATTAGGATTAACGGTTGCGAATTTCTCATGCCATACATCAGCTAGCTTATCGGCCGTCTTCGCGCTGTAGTCCCCGGTGTCAGTCACGTAGGAAATAGGAAGAAGTGAAACAGCATCCTTCACCGACCTATTAACCTCTTCCTCACCGATGGTAAACATGGTGTAGGCATCATCGGGATTTTCATAGTTATAGAGGCGTAAATATGTGCCTGCCCCTTTTACGTCACTTGCGTCTACAGCTCCACCGTCAGCCTTATCGCAATACCTGTCTACTGACTTCCTGTTATAGAGGGCATGGCCCTGAACCTTACTTGAGTCAAGACTTATAGGAGCAGCTACAAGATCAAGCATCTTAAATTCGCACTTTTCATAGCCCCTGTTTCCCTCGCCCATAGCTGTCTTCTTCACAAAGTCTCTCGGTGTCGTTCCATCGATTGACTTGTGATCTGGATCGGAAAAACCAAGCATCTTACTTGCGGACAGCTCATTTTTAAGAATCAAATCGCTCTTCTTATGGTCCTTATCGACCAACTCGGTAACATCATTTCCCTTTTCGTCACGCCAGATTAAATTTCCATCAGCATCAGCCCACTTTACCGTTTTTCCGTTAGAATCGGTCGTATCGGCAGCCGGTGTTTTGCCATCCTTCTGTACATTACAGATATATCCATCTCCATCACGCCAGGTAATTATGCCGCTGGTAGCGCCTATCTTATCCTTATCGACCTCATTAAAGGTTGTACCATCATCCCCGATTTTGCCCTCGGTAAAATTTCCTTCTGTATCAATCTTTCCCGTGAGCACAAATGACGCAGTCAGATTAGGTGACAAAATATCATTCGTTATCGTAGCCATACCATGAATCAGCTGATCGAATTCAGCCTGAGCATTAATGATGACGGATGCCTTTGTAATATCGTTATATTTATCCTTTTCTATATTGTATTTAGAAAGAGCGGCATTGTAGGCATTTCTCATTGTATCATCTTTTATATCATTCGCGCTCTTAAGGTCGCCTGTTTCAGTCGTCCTGTAGTCATTTATATCAGGCTCAACAGGAATATTCGTATAACGCCCACTGGATCTTCCTCTTGAAAGTAAGAGTCCCTTAACATATCCTATATCGTTATCACGTTTTGTGGAAATTTTGATATCTGTATTAAATACCTCCGTGCCGTCAGCCCAGGTAGGAATATAGAGGTCACGGCAGTTGTCGTCCACCTTGTCACCGCGTTTCTTAGCCAAATCCTCTACCGTCGCGAGTTTAATTTCCTCAGCACCGAACTCGGTGACAAAGGCAGTTCCCTCAAGGTTAATGGAGCATGTTCCATCATTAAAATGTCTTACGGAAATATCGGCAAGATTACCAAGCTCATCTATTAGCTTATCTCTCTGGTCACGGTAATCGTTCGCCCGCTGGCCATTTGACTCATCCTTTCTTATTTCCTTATTTAGCTTGAATATTTCATTACCAATCTCATTTATTCTTTCAACAGAGGACTTGACCTTTGTATTCATGTCCTTCTGATATTTGGTGAGCTGCTTGTAAATGTCCTCGCATCTGTCCATAAATGACTTGGCTGTCTGTACAAAATCGGTTCGACTTACTATGCTCTCAGGTTCCTTCTTTAATTCCTGAACAGAGGTCCACAGAGACTCCATATCAGCCTGAAAGGTAGAGCCCTCAAGCTCTCCGAACAAATTTTCAACTTCCTCTATGGCATAAGTCTCGGCATCATAAAAACCCTGCCTCCCGTATTGTCTGCGATAGGCTGTATCAAGGAACTTATCCCTGATAGTCCTTATCTGCTCAATAAGAGAGCCAAGGCCATATTCTTTGACACCTGACTGCGTATTAACAGGCAGATAATCCTTGTCTACAAGAACTACCTGCTGTCGTGTATATCCCTTAGTATCAACGTTTGTCACGTTGTGGCTCGTAGCGTTAAGCGCAGCCTGAGCCGCTGTAAGTCCGGCTACACCTGTATTAAAGCTCGTAAAAAGTCCACCCATATTGATGTCCCTCCGGGAAATGATTAACTCCTGGCATCAAACGCTCTTCTTTCGATACCATTTTCTTCCATTTCGCTTGATTTACCGTACTGTCCGGCCCCCGGCGACATCCTTGTACTCTGTATGACGTTCATATCGAACTCTATCATATCCAGGGATTGCTTTATTAACATCTGATTAGTGTCATTAATCTGCTGAAGTCTTGTGAGATCGCGCTTCAACCTGTCATGGATAAACCTCAGAGCCTCCTGCTCCTTCGGCTGTCCCTCAATCAGATCTATAATCGTCTCAAAATTAAGTCTCTCAGGGTCCTTATTCATAACGACCCCGATATTACGTATGACCTCCGATCTCTTCTTCTCAAGATTACTGATGGCATCACAGATTTCCTGTTCTCTGCCTGTAATCTCGTTAAGGGACTGAAGGTCATTATTTACAATAGCCTTGGTTTTATTGTCAGCGATAGGAATAAGCTTCTCATACAAATCCGTCTCTTTGCTTAGTGTACTGATCAGGTCTTCAATAAGACTCGCCATCAGTCATCCTCCAGGAGCTTATCCGCAATATCAGAAGCGCTGACATTATAAGTGCCATTCTCATAGGCACTCTTAAGCTCTGAAACACGTCCCTCGCGAATATCCGGCGCTGCCGCTACCGCTGCTCTCACAGCGCTGAAGGTCTTAGCCTCATCAGAAATCACATATGAATCCTTGGCTCCTTCAGTCTTCTTAGCGCTGCTTACCTTCTTAGGACTGCCGATATTATAGATCTTACCTATAGAACCATAAGCGTCAATCCTCATAAAATCACCACCTTACAACTTACTTAAGTCAGAAATCTATTCTCCTCAAGTAAAAAAACTGTTTACTGCTTCTGTCAATAACTATATCGGCAGGTTTATAAAATACTTTACCCCTCTTAAACAGTTTTTCGCATAAATTTCTTTAAGATTAGCGTTTTCGTGAAGTCGCTCAGAATTTTTGCTTTTTGAAGACTTTATTGTTATAAAAAGAGGACCATTCATATGAAATGGTCCTCAGCGATTTATCACTTTATCAGCTTCGATGCGAACTCAGTATGGTCAAAGGTGGCGAAATAGTCATTTAAGGTCTCCGCCCGCCTGATTTCCTTAATTGAACCATCCACGCATTTCATAAGCTCAGCGCTCCAGAGCCTTCCGTTATAGTTATAACCCATAGCGAAGCCGTGGGCACCGGCGTCATGGATTGTCAGATAATCTCCCCTATCAATCTTCGGAAGCATGCGGTCGATCGCGAATTTGTCGTTGTTCTCGCAGAGTGACCCTGTCACGTCATACTTATGGTCGCAAGGTTCATCCTCCTTGCCGAGCACCGTAATATGGTGGTAAGCCCCGTACATGGCCGGCCGCATAAGGTTAGCGGCGCAGGCGTCACACCCTATATATTCCTTATAAATGTGCTTCTCGTGGATTGCCTGAGTCACAAGCTCTCCGTAAGGCCCCGTCATAAAGCGGCCCATTTCCGTAAAAATGGCAACATCAGTTAAGCCTGCCGGAATTAAAATCTTCTCATACTCCTTACGGACACCGTCACCTATAGCCATGATGTCGTTAGGCTCCTCACCCGGCTTATAAGGAATTCCGACACCCCCTGAGAGATTAATAAACGATATGGAAATGCCAAGCTTCTCCTTTATCTCAACCGCCAGGCCAAAGAGCTTCGAGGCGAGTAGCGGATAGTACTCGTTCGTAACCGTGTTGGAAGCTAAGAAGGAGTGGATGCCAAAGCGCTTAGCTCCCAGGTCTCTTAACTGCTTAAAGGCGTCAAGGATCTGCTCATGGGTCATACCGTACTTCGCGTCGCCCGGATTATCCATGATTCCATTTGAAAGTTCTATGACACCGCCCGGATTATAGCGACAGCAGATGGTCTCAGGAATTCCCGCGTTCTCCTTAAGAAAATCGATATGGGTTATATCATCGAGATTAATGATGGCGCCAAGTTCCGCCGCCTTTTTATACTCCTCGGCCGGCGTAACATTTGAAGAAAACATGATATCCTGTCCCTTGATGCCGACCACCTCGGAGAGGATGAGCTCTGCCATTGATGAGCAGTCGCTCCCGCAGCCCTCTTCGTAGAGAACCTTCATAATATAAGGATTCGGTGTCGCCTTGACAGCAAAATATTCGCGGAAGCCCTTGTTCCAAGAAAATGCCTTATTTACTCGTCTCGCGTTCTCTCTGATTGCCTTCTCGTCATAGATATAAAATGGTGTAGGATGAGTCTTAACTATCTCCTCAACTTCCGCCTTAGTAAGAATAGGAATTTTTTTCATAATTACCCCCTTCGATTGTACTGTTGTATACAATCTATCGTAACCTACTTGTATAGAGATGTCAAGGGGTAATTCTATTATTATTCATCATAGCTTATCATTCCTCGGGCACGTATCTTGTCGCCTTCGGTATCGATATATCTTGTGGTCGTTGAAATGCTCTCATGGCCAAGGACGTCCTTCACCATCTCTATATCACCGCCACTCTTGTTATAGAGAGCTGTGCCGTATGCCTTACGCAATTTGTGAGGACTTATCTTCTTATCATAAATGCCCGCCGCCTCACCGTAGCTCTTCACCATAATCTGAATATTACGGGCTGTCATCCTTGTGCCGCGATTTGATATGAAAAGGGCATTTTCACCTTCAGGAATATCCTGCTCCGCCCGGTAACCCGTAATATAATCGTGGAGAAGCTCCGCCAGGTTGTCAGAGATATAGACGAGGTCAGGGTGACCACCCTTTCTCGTAACGGTAATTCTCTTTTCTTCAAAATTAATATGGTCAAGGTCAAGGCCGACGCACTCTGAAATACGGATTCCGGTTTCAGCCATCAGCCTTATTATGGTATAGTCCCGTTCAGTCCTGTGTGACCGCATTTTCTTTGTACGCTCGGACATGTTACCGTCATTATTTTCTATGGTCCTGAGGATTTTTGCTATATCATCGGTATTAAGCCAGGCCTGGCCCTTGGTCTTAGGTTCCTTAGGTCGTTCAACCATTTCAACAGGATTAAGCTGCAATTTGCCCCGGACCATATAGTATTTAAATAACCCATTTAGAGGAATTAATTTTCTCGCTATGGAATTACGGTTATTATTATAATCACTGATGCTTCCCTTGCTCAGATAGTACATATAGCTCTGCAGATCATCGGGAGTAATTTTCGCGAAATCATCAAGCGTAATGTCCTCTATTTCCTTGTCGCGTACATATTTCTTGTTATCATGAAACCAGTCAAAAAATATATTCAAATCAGAAATATACTCTGCCTTAGTTGACTCCTGCAGCTTCATCCTGGCATTGATAAACCGGCTCACAAACTCCGGGAGTCTGCTTTCGAGCCGGTCTATCTTTTCAGCGCATTCATGCAGGTGTTCACCGTAATAATCTGAATATTCCGGCATAATAACCTCACTTATTAAACATCAATCCGCAAGTGTTCCCATAGGATCCCATGGATAGAAATGCTTAGGTTCATTTTTCAATGCGCCAAGCATCTTTTCTGTCATAAATTCCTTTTTAACCACAGCCTGGAATACGTACTTATCAAACCAGCCGGCGTTCATTACAAAATATCCTTTATTTCCGCGCTCATCGCTCCAGCTGTTCTCTATCTTCCAACGATCTGGCTTGCCATTCACTCCGAAATTAACACCGGTAATAACCATAGCGTGGTTCATGGCGCTGTCCCTGTATGGAAGGGCAAATTCCTTGGTCATGGAAAAATCAATGCCGAGCGTTCCATTGTAATCAAAGAGCGCGTCGCTCCACAGGCCCATCTGGCGTTCACCCATCTTGCTCACGTCGCTTCCGAACCAGACAGGCATACCGCTCTTAAGCTGCTTAACTATAGCAGACTTCATATCTTCCATAGGAACATTCAGATACTTCACAGGACGGCCCTCCGCGACATTGTTAAGCCAGTCTATGGTAACATTCTCATAGAAAGGCTTATCCTCCGTAGGAGAATTTATAAGACTGGCAAAGTCATTCGCCAGGTCACAGCCTATGTATTTTTCATAAAATGACTTAGGAGTAAGGTCTCTGTCCGCATGGTAGTTTCCATCCTTGTCAGTATACTCAAAATCAAATGTCTTAGGAGGCTCGCCAAAGCACATGCAAAGTAAGGAATAGAAGTCAAACATCATTTCTTCCTTCTCATACTTTATACTCTTCGCGTCTTTTCCTCCGGCTACACTGTTTCTGAGCTCAGCGGCGCTCTGACGAAGCTTGGTATTTATCAGCTCATTCATATGCGCTGTGTTCTCACTCTGGAAGGTCTCTTCCATAGCGGACTGAGGAACAACTCCGTATTTCTCAACTACGTTTACGAACATATCCCACTGGCCGCCATCATTTATGCCGCTCTGGAGAATATAATCAACAAGCCTGTCATCTAAAGGTCTGTCAGCCAACGCTATTATGCTCTCAAGAAAATAATTTATCTTCTCAAATTTATCCCAGAAGGCGACATAATTCTGAGAGAGCTCGAACTTCTCAGGATAGCTTTTCCTGTCTATATTGCAGGTGTCTGCTGCCTTCTCGCGAAGAACATTCAAAGCTGAAAATATCCAACACCTGCCGCTCTTCTTCTGATTTGTCGCAGGAAGAGTCTTGATGTCTACATCAAACTGAAACTGCGTCGCGGCTCTTCCTGAATTCACAAAGACCACATCATCAATATCATGCTTGGCAAGAGCATTCGTAAGAGGCTTTGATAATATATTCTCCTCAAAGGTTTTTTTGAAATCCGACAAGGTTTTTTCATTAATGCCATTCATATCTGCCATATTTTTCCTTTCCGCCAACCGGCCTCGAAAATTTTGCGTTCACACGCTAGTACTATTATAACCGATAAAGGTATTTTTTTAAAGTAGAAATTATAACAAAAGCAAGAAGACCTCCTTAATGGAGGTCTTATAATGTATAAGTATTAATTTATCAGATGAGATCTGCCTTTCTCAGCGCCGGTCTCAAGAGGAGATAAAGAATCGTAGCAACCGTAACGCTGATAAGAGCGTTCACTGTGGTTGTCAGTGAAGCGAATTTCGCGAGAAGCTCAGCTCCGGTGCTCTCCATACCAAAGAAGATCCTGTGATAGAGGTATCCGAGGGTCGGATCCGCTACAACGTTAAAGCCAAGACCGGCAATAGAGGAAACAATAGTTGCGGCAGCAAGCTTCTTGCCATCTTTAATCTCATTTATCCTGAAAGCCTTATGAGCTACTGTTCCTGCGATAAAGCCAATAAAGAACTTAAGAATGAATGTGAGAGGCGCGCTGGTTGCGTATCCGCTTGTAAGGTCCGCGATTGAAAGTCCGATACCACCCGCGAGACCGCCAACAGGGCCGCCCAGGAAAAGGGCCGCAAGCACTACAAATGAGTTCGCGAAATGGAAGGCTGTCTTACCTCCTCCGACAGATATATCGATTTTAAAGAAAGCAAAACCGATATAAGAGAGGGCGGCAAAGAGCCCCGCAAGCGCTATGCGCTTAACCTTCGTTGATGTCTCATCTACTGATGTTCTCATGGTTGTTGTCTTTGTATTATCCATAGTTTTTCTCTCCTTTATGTTTTGTTTATAATTTTGAACCCTATAATAACACTAAAAAAGAGAAAAGTAAAGACCTTTTGAAAATATTTTTACGGTTTTTCCGTAGGATTAGTAGGTAAAGTCTCTTTTTCTGCCTTTTTCTTCTCCCGCAGTTCAAGGAAGTCATGATACATGAAATCACTTATAGCCGCGAAAGGTATAGCAAGCAGAATTCCTGCCACGCCGAACATCCTGCCACCTACGATTATGCAGATAAGGATATAAACTCCCGGAACACCGAGCGTCCCACCGAAAAGCTTCGGCTTAAGCACGTATCCGTCCATGGTCTGAAGGATTATGGTAAATATAAGGAACCAGAGGGCATACCATGGATTAACAAGAACAAGGATAAAGGCTCCGATCACAGCTCCCGCGATAGGGCCGAAGGTCGGGGCAAGATTCGTAACACCAACTACCACCGAAACGATGACACTGTAAGGCATCCGCATTATACCCATAAATGCCGCGTTCGCCAGTCCCACTATCAATCCGTCAAGAAGGTCGCATACGATATATCTTATTAAAATGGTGTTGCACCTTGCCCAGAAATTCCCGGATGTCTTATAGGTCTTCTCACTCATAAACGACCGCATGAGCCGCTTGAAGCCATTCTGCAGGCGGACCTTATCAGCCAGAAAATATATGGCAAGGATACAGCTTATTATTATGTTAAATATATTCTTCCCGATACCAAGCGAGGTATCAATGATATTTGTCCCGCCCGAAGCCTTCTCAAAATAAGAGAGGAGGTTGTTGAGCATATTTTCGCCAAACGATGTCGCGGAAGAAATATCAAGGTTTCTGCTGCTAGCGAATTTCGTGAGCTCATTCAAGAGAGCCTGAAGCTGCGATACATAGGTGTCAAGGTTTGTAATGAACATCTGTATGCTTTTTACAAGCTGCGGTATAAGGGCAACGAGTAGCAGGGCAAAGAGCGCCACTATAACAAGCAGGGCGACAAGTATGGACAGATTTCTGCGTAGGCGGTCACTCTTAACATTTTTAAAAACAGACCGCTCAAAGGCCTTTACAATGGGGTTAATTACGTAAGCAATAATTAAGCCATAAATCGCCGGTGAAATAAAGCCGAAAAATACTCCTATGCCGTGGAATATATTTCCAAGGTTAATCAATATTACGTAAAATAATATCGCAATGCAGAGAGCTAAGGCATATTCAGCCCATTTCTTGCCGGATAAATCTTTTTTAAATTTCATATAATCTCGTATATTTATCGGTCAGGTAATCAAGGAAATCATCAGGTGTAAATTCTCTTCCTGTGATGTCCTCAATCCAATCCATCGGTGCTAAATAATTTGCCTTCTTAAATACGTGTTCTGCCATCCAGCCATTTATCAGGTCAAAATCCCCTTCGGAAATGGCCTTAGAAATGTCGATGTCCTCTTTCATTTTATTATAGTACATGGCATTATACATATTGCCAATAGCGTAGGCCTGGAAGTATCCGAAGCCGCTTGCCCAGTGAACATCCTGAAGGAGGCCTTCTTTGTCATTAGATGGTCTGATTCCGAGATATTTTTCATATAAATCATTCCATCTTTCCGGGAGCTTGTCATCAATTGGTATATTACCATCGACAAGCGCTTTCTCGAGTTCATAGCGAATTATGATGTGAAATGTATATGTAAATTCATCAGCCTCTGTGCGGATAAGTGAAGGCTCAACCACATTTATGGCCTCATAAAATTCTTCCTCGGTTACATCAGAAAATACCTGAGGGAATATTTCCTTGCACTTCGGGAAAATGAGGTGAATAAATTCCCTTGAGCGGCCGATTCTGTTTTCATAGAATCTTGACACGCTCTCGTGCATTGCCATGGACTGTGAGTCGTTGTTAAAATGAGGGTAATCCTCCTCGGGCTGGAGCTGCATAAACAACGCGTGGCCACCCTCGTGAATCACCGAGAACATGCTTGATGTAAAGGCTGTCGGATAATAGTGAGTCGTGATTCTCGCGTCATCCTTAGCGAGGTTATCGGTAAATGGGTGCTCAGTAGTGGTTATGGCACCGCGACTTTTATCGAAATGGATTACATCAAGTAAATATTCAGCCATCCGGCGCTGCTGCTCATCCGTAACCTCACGGCTTAAGAAATCCGTCCTGATTTTCTTCTTACTTGATTTTATTTTCGAAAGGAGCGGGGTAATTCTTTCCTTAAAAGCATTAAAAGCCATGTCTATCTCGTCGGTAGTCACGCCTCTTTCATATGCGTCAAGAAGGGCGTTATAGGCTGTCTTGGGACGTTCTCCGTCATAGTCGCTTAACTCAAACTGTTCTAACTGGGTTTCGCGAACCTTATTCAATGAATCCTTGAAAATGGAAAAATCAGCCTTGTTCTTCGCCTCAAGCCAGTCAACAAAGGCCTTATTGAATATTTTAGAAAATTCAAGATCCTGTTCAACTGAAATATTACGGGTACGCATATAATTACGGCGAAGGCCTTCGGCAAGGACCTTGTCCTCATAGTCAAGTTCATCGCGGTGTTCATACAGATAATTCGCGGCATTGACAAAGTCATCGCTCTTGGTTAATTCAAAGGCTTTGTTTGATAAAAATGATATGGTCTCGCCCTGGTTTTCCATTGCCTTCTTAGGGCAGATGGTTTCCTCGTCATAATTAAGAACATGGCAGGCGTTAGTGTACTTCTCACAGATAGCAAGTGTGTCAAGTACGAGGGTCAGGTTTTTTAGGGTTATTTCTTTCATGGTAACTTCTTTCCGTGCCATGTGTTGTCGTAGATAGGGGCCCACAGCTTGCTGTGGGAAAGTTATCTACGACCAAAATTGTGCTTGCACAATTTTACGGGACCAGGCACTAGTATTCTTCCTTTTTTTGTAATAATTCTTTCAGGTAGGCGAAGGCTGCGTCTTCTCCTTCATCGCGTACCATTTTGAGGAGTTTTTCAAGAAGGGCCTGCGTCTCGGGATGAATGATATAGTGGCTGTGCACCTTCTCGTAATAATCCCAGGGGTCGCTCTCCTTATAATCCGCTCCCTTATAGGTCTTGCTTGCGGCAAGTCGGTCGCAGAACATCTCGGCTACGTATCTGAGAGGCATCTTCATACCCTTCATCTTAACATCGCTGCTAAGATCGTTCTCGTAGTCAATCCAGTACTCTATATGGTGTTTATTGCGGCCCTTGTGGTGGAGCCAGGCAAGGCTGATTCCCCCATTTGCCTCCTTCTCGGCGAAGTTCGGGCTTCTGAAGCCCTGGTAGTATTTTACTCCGACCCAGAACTCGGTCGGTGAATATTTTGAGAGATCATGGCACAAGCCCTGCTTATATAGGCCAAGCCTGAAGCAGCCATTTCGCACGAGGTGCCGGTGGTGGGTTATCGTTTTAAAATGTCCGGTAAATCTTTTCCAAAAATTCATCTTCGTCCTGTTCTATTATACCTCATTCAGGTCATAAGTTAAAGTAAAATCATTGTTAAGATATTCTATATTTGCTTTAGCCCCATTAATCATAGTAAATCTAGGCGGCCTGTGGCCAATATCAGCGCCGGTGATAATCGGCACGTCAAAATCATGGATGGCGTTTTTCACAGCATCATCAAAGCTCACTTCGTAGCCGGAACTAAAGAAGCAGGGCCTGCCAAATATAAATGCCTTCGCGGTATCAAACCAGCCTGCGCTCTTAAGCTGCCAGAGGGCAATCTCTATGCGTTCGGAAGCGAGACCAAAGGATTCGATATACCAGATTATGCCATCATCACGGTACTTATCAATGAAGGCTCTTGTATTGTCGAATTTCGTGCCGCAGAGGGCTATCAGGACGTCAAGGCACCCGCCCAAAAGCCTTCCTTCTGCCCTTGCTGCCCCATTACCACCAAGAAGATGATATGAAACCGGCTCAGTCAGAACAAATTCCTCATCTCCGGTAACCCTGTCCTGAAACGAAGTCTCATATTTGTCATAATTCCTCTGGGTTATATTATTTCCTTCAAGTATTCCAATATTGTCTAGGAGAGATTTATGCCAGGTTTTCATTCCGAAGTCAGAAAAATTCCCGGCATAAACTGAAGCCACGTCTGAAATAGTTGTCAGAGTATAGGTAATTCCGGTGTTATCGGAGTACCCCTGGAACCACTTAGGATTATCTCTTATCTCATTAAAATCGATATAGTCAAGCGTTTCAAAGAGATAATCCCCACCGGAGGCTGAAAATACACACCTAACGTCACGATTTTTCATGAGTCCCATGAACTCTTCCGTGCGAGCTTTGCCGCTTGCGCTTCTGCCGCCGATGCTCTTCCTCACATCGTTTGTCTCAAGAGTCCTGTATCCGCGGGATTCTAAGGCACGCTCTCCATTTTCAAGGCGGATAATATCCACAGGCTCTCCTATGCCATCACTTGGAGCAGTAATGCCGACTGTATCGCCCGGTTTTATGAATTCAGGAATAATCATGAAAATCTCCTATTATCATTTCTTGGTTCTGAACAAAATTCAAAATCAGTAGTGCTTTTTTTATCAAAGAATGTTATAGTAGTAACTAACCAAATATTCGCTTACCTATGGGAGGTGGAAAATGATTAGCTACAATCCTTCACTTTACAAGGATTACTGTATCTACAGAAGGCGCTACATTCCTGACGAACTCGTCTCACTTAAGGGGGACACTATCTATTATATTTCAGACGAGCTCATTCTTACTTCGTGGAAGGCTCTAAAGAAGCGACCCGATATAGCGGGCGGTCTTTCGGCTTATTTTCCAAAGCTTGGTGTGAAGGTCAGTAAGAAGCTTTCTGAGGATGGGAAGCTCGTCTACTGGTACAACGATATCTGTGAGGTCGTCTTCGATGGGAAGAATATCACGATGAATGATATGCTTCTCGATCTCCTTGTATATCCTGATGGAAATATCCGTCTGGTGGACTCGGATGAGTTCGCGGAGGCGATGGAGAAGGATATGATAACAAAGGAGCAGAGCATAAGGACTATGAAGAGCCTCAGTAAGCTACTCGATATGGTCTACTCTGACAGGTATGACGAGCTGCAGGGACCGGTGGAACAATTAGAATCTTTCTTGGCACAAAATCCCGTGCCAGGTACACAAAAATTTTTGTAAACTTCGTTTCACTCGTTTACAGAAATTTTAGTGGACCAGGCACTAGCGCTCTATCTTGTTAATCCTGCGGATGTGGCGCTCTTCGTTTGAAAACGGAGTGTCAAGGAAGGTGTCAACTATCTTAAGCGCAAGGCCGGGGCCTACCACTCTGCCGCCCATAGCGAGGATATTCGCGTCATTGTGAAGTCTCGTCGCTTCCGCTGAGAAGCAGTCAGAGCAGAGGGCCGCCCTGATGCCCTTTATTTTATTCGCAGTTATAGAAATTCCTATTCCTGTGCCGCATATCAGTATACCAAAATCATATTCTTTGTCGGCTACGGCGTGAGCTACAGGCTTCGCTATATCAGGATAATCGCATGACTTACTGTCATAGCAACCAAAATCCTTAAACTCGATTCCGCGCTCTGTTAAATGTTCCATAACGGCCTGCTTTAACTCAAAGCCGCCATGATCTGATCCGATAGCAATTTTCATGATGTAGTACCCTCCTCATTAATATTAGTATGTGTACGAGCTTCCTCAAGCTTGTAAATCGCTTTCTTCACAAGCCTGACGAGCTCGGTATAGCACTCTTCAAAATCCACCAGCGTTCCGCCGTATGGATCCTTGACGTCACCGGCTTCGCCGCAGTATTCCTTTATCGTAAATACATTTGAAGCTTCCGGAAACATTTCCAAAACCTGCTTCTTTAAGGCGGCAGTCATGGTAAGCGTCAGCGTAGTCGATTGATTTTCCACATTTTCAATATCCCGCATCTTAAGCTGGATACTGTTTGGATGGTCAAAGGACAGGTTGTGGTTATTAATAATTGTCGCGGCCTTAGGATTGACCGGCTCTGAAAACAGTACTACCGTCCCCCGCGAAATGGCGTTAATGCCGGTCTCCTTACCAAGATTGTAGAATATTGCCTCTGCCATAGGTGAAACTATGGTATTTTCAGTACATACAAATACTATCTTTTCAATCATTTCTCTTCTACTTTGATTATATTGTATCCTGCTGCCTTGCGCAAGCGGTTCATTATCGCAAGACCTAAGTTATCATCATTAAAGCTCTCAGAGAACAGGCTGTCAGCACCTGCCTCATCAAATTTTCTTAACACATCAAATAAATTGTGAGCTATCGAGTCCGGATTCTTACGGCTGCCGGCTGAAAATACAAAATCAGCCTTATAAGCCTCCTTCGTCTCATCCGTTGCAAGGACAGCCGTAATATGACCTGCTTCCTTAGCCTTAGCCGCGTCCTTGTTAATCCTCTCAATCACGGCTCTCTCGCTTCCCTCATATATAGCCATATCACCCCTCGGGGCGTAGTGCCTGTATTTCATCCCCGGTGCCTTAGGACGGAGGTTAGGGTCAGGGTGTAAGGTTGTAATTACAGGGTCGAGGCTTGCGTCAGGGAAAAGCTTAAGCATCATTTCCTCGGTAATGTACCCCGGTCTCAGCATAACCGGTGACTCTCCGGTAACGTCAATGATTGTCGACTCAAGCCCGATTCCTACCGGACCTCCATCAAGAATCATATCTATTTTCCCATCGAGATCCTCTTTTACATGCTCCGCTCTCGTAGGGCTTGGTCTTCCCGATGAATTCGCGCTCGGAGCTGCTATAGGAGTTCCCGCAGCCTTTATAAGGGCCCGGGCGGCTATATGACTTGGCATTCTAACCGCCACTGTGTCGAGGCCACCGGTCGTACTATACGGAACCAGAGACTTTTTCTTCATAATCATGGTGAGAGGCCCCGGCCAATACTTATCAGCTAAAATCCTCGCGGCTTCAGGAACTTCCTCAACTATTCCATCAAGATCACTCATTTCCGTAATATGTAAAATGAGCGGATTATCGCTCGGACGCCCCTTAGCTGCGTAAATTTTCTTTGATGCCTCAGCGTTTAGGCCGTCCCCGCCGAGGCCATATACGGTCTCGGTGGGAAAGGCAACCAGGCCGCCATTTTTTATTATTCTGCCTGCCTCTTCTATCAGAGGGGTAATCACTCCGTCACGTTTTCCATTATTTTCCTTCATCCAGTCTATGAGGGAAATATACCTTGTTTTCATCAGTGCCTTTCTTTCTTGGCCGGCTCTATATTTACCTTCTTACCTTTAATCTTTGCGTGTTTCATGGCATGAAGAACATTTTCGCCATACTCAGCCGGCACTTCAACAAAAGTGAACTTATCATACATCTTTATTTCACCGACAAGCTTGCCCGGAATCTTCGCCTCTCCCGCGACAGCTCCAAGGATATCGCCCGGCTTTACGTGGTCCTTCTTGCCGACATTTATAAAGAGCCTTACCTTGCCACCGGAAACCTCGTCATCGTACTCGTCATCCGTAGCTTCCTCGCTGCTGCCGCCCATTTTGCTGTTTAAATACATCTTAAGGAAGGCGCTCGCCACGTCAAGGCTCGTGTAATCGCTTTCATTTACCTTATCCTCGATAAGCTCGCTCATCTTGGAGAGGTCCTCTTCCTGCATAATCTCCTCGAGACGGTCAAATACGTAGTTCACGCGGGTATTCGTTACATCATCGAGGCTAGGCACAGGCTTCAGCTTAATCTTTGTATGGCAATAGCGCATGATTTCCTTTAATTTGTAAATCTCGCGTCCCGTTACAAATGATATGGCAAGTCCGGATTTTCCGGCCCTTCCGGTTCTTCCGATTCTGTGGACATAGTACTCGTCATCCTGCGGGAGGTCATAATTTACAACAAGGTCGACACCGCTTACATCTATTCCGCGGGCAGCCACATCGGTAGCCACGAGAATATCGGTTTTGCCATTCCTGAAATTATCCATGACAGCATCACGCTGGTTCTGCTTAAGGTCTCCGTGAAGTCCCTCAGCAAAATACCCCCGCTCCGAGAGCTCGTTCGCAACCTCCTGAGTCTTCATTTTCGTATTGCAGAAAATGATGGTAAGCTCAGGATTGTAAACATCAAGCACACGAGAAAGGATCTCGTCCTTCCTGTCGCGGCGTACCTCATGATAGTACTGCTCTATATTTTCAACCGTAAGCTCCTTCTTCGCTATGCGGATATTCTCGGCGTCATGCTGGTAGTGGGCAGCAAGCTCCCTTATCGGCTGAGGCATGGTCGCAGAAAAGAGCATGGTCTGGCGATCCTCCGGCACCTGACTCAATATAGTCTCTATATCATCGCGGAAGCCCATATCAAGCATTTCATCGGCTTCATCGAGGACTACCTGGGCTATATGCTCGCAGCGTATGGTCTTACGCCTCATATGATCCATGATTCTTCCCGGGGTTCCGACTACTATCTGAACGCCCTGCTTAAGGCTTCTTATCTGCTTCACTATATCCTGCCCGCCGTAAACAGGTAAAAGTTTTACGTCGTGCATATACTTTGAAAGCTTCCTGAATTCTCCGGCTACTTGGAGGGCAAGCTCCCTTGTAGGGCATAATATCAGGGCCTGAACATGCTTATCCTCGGGGTTAATCCTCTCAAGAACAGGTATCGCGAATGCGCAGGTTTTGCCTGTTCCTGTCTGAGCCTGACCTATGATGTCACGCCCTGTAAGGGCCTCAGGAATTGCCTTAGCCTGTATCGGTGTTGCTTCTTCGTATCCTAAATCACTGATCGCGCGGTTAATCTCCGGCGAGAGGTTCATATCTGTAAAGTTCAAAATTAATATCCTTTCTAAATCTCAACACAGTGCCAGGTACCATTAAATTTTTCAAAACCGCTTCACGGTTTAGAGAAATTTAACGGGACCAGGCACTAACGTTTTCCCACACTTCAGGGCGTTCGAGCCCTAATTTCCAGAAGGCTACGCCGCCACAGTTCGGGGCTTTGGTGTCTATGGCCTTAATCTTCGTACCTATCGACTTTTCTTCTTCCAGCCAAATCCGCATAGTGTCATCCCCATCCATCCACTTCGCTATATACTGACCATATTTTTTGCTCCACTTAGGAGTCGCTCCGCCTTCCTTAACACGGGCAAGGCCGCCATCCATAGACAGGGCGCGGCTGGTAAGCGTACCATCCGGAGCGGTGCGCCATATTCTCGTATAAAAAGGCAACCCAACAATCATCTTCTCCTCCGGAATCAGTTCCAGAGTACTATCTATGCCATTTTTCACCCAGGAAACAGAAGAAACCGACCCCGGCGTCGAGCTTCCCGAATAGTGCTCATCATAAGCCATGATAATTAAGAAATCAGCGACCGTACCGATCTCCGTCCTGTCATAATAAGCGGTATATTCGGTCGGAACATAGGTATCAACCGAAAGGGTCTTCCCCGCCTTTCTCATCGATACGGAGAGCTCCCTGATAAATTCGGTATAATCAGCGCTATCCTCACTCGTAATATTCTCAAAATCAATATTGATTCCATCAAGATCATATTTATTGATAAAGTACATGATGTTGAGAATGAGCCCGTTTCTCTTCACACGGCTTGCGAAAATTCCCGCGAAATCAACATTCTTGTCGAAATCATTTACAAGAGGCCATATCTGCATACCTGCATCATGAACCGTCTTAACATAATTTTCGTCAGCGAGAGTCGAAAGCGTGCCATCATTTTGCACGACAGAGAACCATGTAGGCGAAATGACATTGAGCGTCCCATTTCCGGAAATCACAGAGTCAAGGGTTGAGTTAGCGGCTTCATTCGTAACCTGGTGCCATCCGAGTACAACCTTCCCGTCCCGCTTAACACTTGTATAAATCTCGCTGTCCTTTTCACGCTTAAAATCGGTTTTATACAGTTCGGATTCACCAAGCTTACTAAGAAGACAATACCCCGTAACACCGTCTTCCGTAAGCACATTTACAAACTTACTGTCAGCCGCGCCGCCGAGAAGGTAAAGCCTGTCGCCCTTCTTTACATCGGAAAGCACATTTCCCTTGATGGTAGCGTCATCGCGGACCTGCGTATCTTCCTTAACCGTATGTACATCGTACTCGGCGCCATTCTTCTCAAAAAGAACTATCCTTCCCGGGTCAGCCGACACATTTACACTCATATCATGCTTAGACTTGATAAAGTCTGTTGAAATGTACCACGAACCATTATCCCCGGCAATGACCGCCGGTACCTCGAGGCTCTTCTTCTCATCGCTGTTGACGGTGTACTCGGTGCTGTTAAGCGGATACTCCTCGACCTCTGTCGGTGTCGTGAAAATGACCTCGCTCGCGGTCTTATCGGCGTAAAGTCTCGGGAGCATGTTCTGGGCAGTGCTAAGGAGTATATATCCCTTGCCGTCAATAACGGCTCCCTTTTCACCGGAATTCTTAGTGTCAATGAAGAGCTCGGCCTCATTCCCGGCAAGGCTGTAATAATCCGTCAGTTTCTTAACCTCCTTCGAAGGCGTGAAATGCTCTATAACCTTCACAAGAACAATCACGCACAGGAGGCAGACAAGCAGGGCAATTAACAGAATGACCTTCCTGTTAAACTGATTCCTACCTTCGTTCTTATAGTTTTCGTTATTATCCATAAATGACTCCATTAAGCATAGATATTGATATTATATCACGATATATGCATCGTTTGTTGAAAATTATATATTAATTTTATATTAACTGTTATTTTATATAAATTTAATATAAATTGTACCGGTATCGCCCCATAAAGGTGGTATACTATTTCTATGTTTTAACACTTTAACTAAGGAGAATCTGCGGATGAGAATAGAAAAAATAAGCGAAAAGGAAATAAAATGCACATTCAGCAAGACGGACCTTAAGAAGCGGTCACTCTCAGCTGAGGATGTAATAAAAAATACCGAAAAATCCGACATCCTTTCGTCTGAAGCTGTATCGGCGGCCGACAGAAAGTTCCATATAGCGAAAAACGGCATTTCACTGTCAACTAAGCCCCACGCCAACTCGAATGGGAGTCTTTCATATATAATTAAATTACACAACGAGAAATTATTGTCCGGCAGTAAGGGCCTGTTTGAGCCGGTTACGAAGTCCGTAAAGCCTGATGTTGACGCAGGCATTTTTATGAGTCTTGATAACTTTAACGGCTCTGCCAATGGAAGCTTAGTCGATGTAAATATACCCTCTGATAATCATGACATCTCCTTTGAGGATATCTGGGATGATATGGATACTGACTTTCCCGATTACGAAGGAACGTTTGACCTAGGAGATGGAAATTCACTTAGCTTTGCCATTACTGCAGTTCCAATCAGTGATGAAATGATGACAAACGCCTTCTACATGCTCGCTTCCGATGACGAAGACGACGTTTTCAGCCCGGAACATTCATTCTTGCCTCTGCCTGATTTCTTACGAGGCGATGACGAAAAGACTGCGGACAGGCATTTCGACTGCCGTATATACAGGTTCTCCTCATTTAGCGAAGTGAGTCGGATCGCGGGAAGTCTTGCCGGCGTTTACCACGGAAGCAGCTCTCTTTACAGGGATAAAAAGGGCGATTTTCTACTGATCCTCGACTTCAGTGGCGTAAAGAAAGAAGAAATCGGAGAAGCCCTCGCTGTGCTTTCAGAATTCACCTCATCCATAAGTGCGAATTACGCAAGTATCTCTTATATCAAGGAGCACATGGAAAAGATTGTTGAAAATAACGCTCTTCAGATCATAAATGTTACATAAGAAAAGCCTGCCGCAATAACGGCAGGCTTTTCTTATGCTCAATTATTCTTCGCTTCCGCTTTCATACTCGTTAAGCATATCGCAGAGGTCATCAGCGTCAAGTCCATGAACCATAGCGGCCTCCTCAAGGGTCTCCCCTAAAGAAGCAGGACATGTTATACAGTGCATTCCGGCATTCATAAGGAGTGGGATCGTATTCTGGTCCCTCTGGATAATCTCAGCTACGATCATATCCTTTGTTATAGTAAACTTTTCTGTATTATTTACAGGTGTTGCAACAGCATTTGCGTCCATATCAAAACCTTCCTTTCAAAGTTCGTGACAATTCCTGTCACATGTTATTTCCTACTTATCTGGTAAGAATTATACAATGTTATTCTCAATTAGTCAATAGCATTTACTTCAGTACCGTCGTTACCATTTGACGGATTTGTATCCGGTTCAACCGCGTTATCGTCCTCGCCCGGTGTTCCGGTATCCGTACCGGGTTCGGTAGTTGCGTCATCGCCGTCGCCCGCATCGGTTTCATTGCCTCCGTTTGCGTCAACCGTCGTGCCGCCGGTAGCTCCGCCATTGTCACCTCCGGTAGTTGTTGTTCCCGTTTCACCCTGATTATTGTTATCGTTGCCTGTATTTGTTCCGGTCTGGCCCTCATTGGCGTTCGTTCCGCCATTGCCGGCTTCCGCGCCATCATTTGCTGTGCCGCCATTGCCGTTTTCACCGGCGCCACCGGCATTATCTGCTGCGCCACCATTATTGTCGGTATTGTCAATAGCGTTATCGTTCCCATCATTTATCGCAGCATCTGAAGCGTTTTCTTCATTTGGGTTGTTGTCCTCATCGATAGCGGACTCAGTAGCAGCCTTGGTATCAGGCTTCTTTGTCTTCCAATCTGAAAGCTTCACGCTCTTAAGGCCTGTATGAATATCCTCCATGTAATTCTTCCAGATTGTTAGCGGCCTCGCGTTCTGCGAAAGGTCATTAAGACTCGCGGGAAGATCGTACCCAACCCAGACACTAGTTGTATAATAATGGGTGAAGCCTACAAACCATAGGTCATGGGCATCGTTTGTGGTACCTGTTTTCCCGGCGCAAGGCATACTCGCTAGCTTTCCGTTCCGCCCGGTACCTGTATTCATAACCTCTTCCATACAGGTTGTCATCATTTTCGACGCGTCTTCAGCGTAAACGGAATAGGCATCTTCATTTCCGTAAAATGTATCGCTTACGATGTCGTTTCCATCCGCGTCAGTAATCTTCACTATGCATGAAGGACTTCTGAAAATGCCGGCGTTTTCAAGGGTTGAGAAGCCGCTCGCCATTTCGACAGCGCTGACACCGTGAGAGAGGCCTCCCAAAGCAGCCGACGGATAGAAATCATCATTTGTAATTCTTGAAAAGCCCATATCAAAAAGCTTGTTAAGTCCCGTCGCAGGTGATATTTCTGTAAATAATTTCCATGCAACAGTATTGACACTTACCGCAACCGCCTGCTTGATTGTCATATCTCCGCGGAAATATCCGTCAGCGTTGACCGGGCCTCCGTCTATTTTCTCATCCTTAACGATACTGTTAGGCGTGTATCCCGCTTCGAAGGCCGGTGTATAGACTATAAGCGGCTTGATTGAGCTTCCGGGCTGCCTGAAGCTCTGGTAGGCCCTGTTCAGGGTCTGACCCTCAAAATTCTGAGTTCTTCCTCCGACTATAGCCACAACACGTCCCGTGTCATTATCTACCGTGACAGCCGAGCCCTGAAGCTTATAGACCCCATCGTCAGACTTTGCCTTCGACTCTGAGAGCCCATCATCTAGCGCCGCCTGAAGCTTCTTCTGAAGAGCCGGATTTAAGGACGTATAAACCCTGTAGCCTCCGGAATAAAGTCTCGTCTGACAGTTGTCATACTCTTTATTGTAGAGGTCATTATAGTCATCTTCCTCCGCATCTGAGTCGAAGCTGTACTTGAAGACAAATCCATTTGCCTTCATCAGAGCCTTCACCGCGCAGTCATTTGCGTAGGTTATCATGTAGGAGCTGGTCGTAGACTTCTTCTTCTTTAAGGTGATGCTCTCACCTATAGCCTCGTTGTACTGCTCCCCGTCTATCTTCCCGTCTGCAAGCATCTGACCAAGTATTCTGTCACGACGGCCTAAGGTACCCTCCATATTCTTGTATGGATCATACCGGTTCGGGCTGTTAGGTATTCCTAATAGGAATGCTGTCTGCGACAATGATAACTCGCTGACACCCTTGCCAAAATAGCCGAAGGACGCAGCCTGGAGGCCGTAATAGCCGTTCGCGAAGTAAATATTGTTGAGATAGAACTCCATTATCTGCTGCTTGGAGTATTTCTTTTCAAGCTCTATTGATATAAATATCTCACGGGCTTTTCTCTCCCAGGTCTCATCGAAGTTTAAGAAAATGTTCCTCGCAAGCTGCTGGGTGATGGTGGAACCGCCCTGGGTAATAACGCCTTTATTCCTGATATAAGCGTATGCGGCTCGTAAAATCGCGTACGGATCATAGCCCCTGTGGCTGAAAAACTTCTTATCCTCTATACTCACGATAGCGTTCACAGCGTTAGTCGGAATATCCTTGTAGGAAATGTAGTAGAGGTTCTTCTCGCCGGCAAGCTTCGAGAGGAGCTCTCCATTACTGTCATAGATGAGACTGGTCTCTGTCTGCCTGAAGGTGGATGGTGAGCTGCTTTCGACTGTAGCGATAGCGTCATTTCGCATAGCCATGACACGGGCTCCGTACTTTCTGTACACAAGCAGTCCTATCACGATGATTACGACAAGGACAGTCAGGATGAAAAAGCGGAGTATCGTCCCTAAGACATGCCCTATGCCGGATTTTTTCTTCTTCTTTTTTGCCAAAATATTGCTTCCTTTTTAAATCAGAATAAAATTTACTATTGACATTTTTACATTCAGCCTTTATAATACACTTTCGTAACGAATTTGGCAAGTTAATTTTGCAGAGATTTGCCCGAGTGTTAGTATCCCTTCCCACTCGTCAAAACTAAGCGGATAAAGTGAGTGATTATCGCTGATTATGCTCCTTTATATTTTTCGCTTCGTTTCATGAGTGGAGGAAAATATAAAGGAGTATTTTATGCGTAACAAGAAAGTTTTGTACATTGCCCAGGCAGGCATCATCGCCGCCATCTATGTCGTTCTTACCGCCCTTGCCGCGGGATTTGACCTTGCGAGCGGAGCTATCCAGGTAAGATTTTCTGAAGTCCTTACTGTAATGCCATACTTTACCCCGGCAGGAATCCCCGGCGTAACCTTAGGCTGCCTTATCGCTAACATAGTTACCGGGTCGGCCATGCCTGATGTAGTTTTCGGTACACTTGCTACCTTACTCGGAGCGCTTGGAACCTACGCCTTAAGGAAGAACAGATGGATAGCTCCAATCCCTCCGATTGTCGCAAATGCGGTAATCATTCCATTTGTATTAAGATTTGCTTACCACATTGAGGGCTCACTTCTCTTCTTTACGGCAACGGTCGGCGCCGGAGAGGTTATCACCTGCTACATCTTCGGACAGATTTTAATCTCAGCTCTCAATCCTGTGAAGAGACATGTATTCGCCATAGATAACTGAAGATAACTTCGAAGTGGACAGGAATAAGCCTGTCCACTTTGCGTTTTCTCCTATTCTAGTAGTAATTACTTCACTTAGTTAATTACCTTCGGTACTCTTATTCTTTCATAATTGCCGTTATGCCACAGAAGGCCATCCGGGAATTTTGGTGCGGCTTTAAATGACTCAAGCGGGAAGGTAGACAGAGCACCCTGCTCGCCCAGCATCAGCCCCTCTGTAGTGTGTATAATGGTTTTAGCGATATCATCATAGGAGTTGACCTTAGCAGAATTCGCTGTAAAAATCATAGTGACACACACTCCTGAGCCTCTCTTTATGAGATCAGGCACGTCATCCTCATAATCACTGCCATCAAAATATTTTGCGAAATCACTAAGCTCATCTACGAGTAAATATACCGGAGAGAACCTATAGGCAATCTGCTTCGGACTTTCACTGCCATCATTGAGTAAGGCTTCCTTTAGCTTATTTTCCCTTTCGGTGACAATATTTTCAAATTCAGAAACGAATTCTCCCGCATTATCTTCTCCGTAATAATTGACATGCTTATCAGCTCTGTAAGAAAAGAGCTCCATCTCCTTTGAGTCAAAGAGGTATAGCTTAGCATCGTCAGCGAATTTCTCAAGAAGCTGGTTAAGTATAAGGCGAAGCACGTTTGTCTTGCCCTTCTTAGCCTCTCCCAGAATCAGGAATGGAGTATCATTTCTCATCATGCCGCTTGGCAATACCTCTGATTTATTAAGTCCAAGGTAAATATCCTTTTTCGTATATGCATTTTCCACGAATTCCGCAAAATTCTCATCCGTAAGCTCCTCAGGAAGTACAGGAATAGACGGAGCCTTCTCATCCGGATATAAGCTGTTAATATCTGACACAAGCTTTTCAATCGCCTTCGTATACTCAATCTCATTTTTTGATTCGCACATCGAGTAAACCTGCATAAAGGATATATTGTCTTTAATTTTTACAAATGCACGTCCCTTCACCTCCGACATTTTATAGTCTGTTTTTCCAACCAGCGAATTAACGTCAGAATCAT
>Ga0256404_1003628_pt1 | contig 30771 bp, 26 predicted proteins | sample RumenRJG_01DNA_FD_185990 | JGI IMG/M metagenome (GOLD analysis project Ga0256404, IMG submission 185990) | Bovine rumen microbial communities from Lethbridge, Alberta, Canada - RJG_01 | ecosystem: Host-associated > Mammals > Digestive system > Stomach > Rumen | place: Canada: Alberta | collected...
GCATTCGAATCCCTTGTAAACCTTTCCGTTAGGACCCTCAAGATAAGGAACCTTACCTGAGCTCTCGAAGCCCTCGCCCTCAAGGATGATCTTGCATCCGTCGGCATAGGTATAGGTGATGCTTCTCCAGATACCCACGGCATCAGGATGCTGCTGGGGAGCGTCAACCTCGACTTTGACAGGAAGGTCATTGTCCTTGCCAAGGAAATACTGGACAGGGTCGATGTAATGCTGACCCATATCACCGAGACCGCCGGACTCGTAGTCCCAATATCCGCGGAAACTCTGGTGTACACGGTGGGGATGATAAGGCTTCACAGGAGCCGGTCCAAGCCACATGTCATAGTCAAGCTCCTTCGGAACCGGCTGAGGCTCAAGGTTTTCACGTCCTGTCCAATAGAACTTCCAGGCGAATCCCGTAGCTCCGGAGATCCTGACGGTGAGAGGCCAACCGAGAAGTCCGCTGTCCACGAGTTTCTTCAGAGGCTCGACGGTGGTGCCAAGTCCGTAGAAGGTGTCCTTGAAACGGAACCATGTGTCGAGACGGAATATGCTGCCATACTTGTTTACCGCCTCAACCACCTTCTGACCTTCACCGATAGTCCTTGTCATCGGCTTCTCACAGAAGATGTCTTTCCCCGTCTTGGCAGCCTCAACCGCCATAAGTCCATGCCAATGGGAAGGAGTGGCGATATGGACTATATCCACATTGGGATCATGAACCAGGTCCCTCCAGTCATGATAAGACTGAAGTTTTGTTCCGAACCTCTCCTCACCCTTCTGAAGAGCGTTGTCGAGGTGCTTCTGGTCAACGTCGCAGACAGCGACAAGGCGGCAGCGCTCATCGCTGACAAAATGGAGGTTGCTCATGCCGATGCCACCGACACCGATGATACCGCGGGTCATCTGGTCGCTCGGCGCGACAAACTTGCTGGAGGAGTCTCCCATCTTGCCGAATACTTCACGGGGAAGTATCGTCAAGGCGCCGATTCCAAGACCAGCTTTCTTGATAAAATCTCTTCTGGATTGTGCCATAATCAATTATGTTATTGTTTTAGTCTTTTTCTCTCGGCAGACCCTTCGCCACGCTCAGGGTGACACCGTGCTATAACACGGCTAAATTAATAAAAACCAGTGAATTTGACAACGGATTGTCAGAGTTTCACATCCACGAAAACCGGCAAATGATCGGAGGCCACCTCAACGTCTCCGTTCCCGAACTTAACCGGGACATCGGAACCTACGACAGAATACTTTGCGCCGTTTCGCAACGCGAGTATAAAATCTATGCGCTCATAAGGGGTGACAGCGGAGAAAGTGTTCTTCCCGCAAGACAGCACATCCCATTCTTTCTCAAGCTCGTTGAGGACATCGCTACCTGATGTGGCGTTCATGTCGCCAGCAAGAAAGACTGGTTTTTTCGACTTGGAATATTTGCCGGCAAGCGCCTCATTTATGGTTTTGGCCTGGATCACCATTGAGGGCATGTCTTTATAATCCAGATGGGTGGTAGCAAGGACATATCGCTTGGTCTCAACGACTCCGCAAGCCCTTGGCTCCGTACCTTTTCCCTTGGGAAGAGCTACCGTGAAAGCGCTCAGGATCTTCTCCGGGACGACTATCCCGACTCCATACGCGCCACCCGCGAAAGGCATCGCCCGGCTAAAGCGATATTCCCATCCTCCCATCGCCTCCGCGAAATCAGAGAGCTGATAATTTCCGTGACGCGTGGTGCAACTGTCGAGCTCATTGAGCGAGACTGCGTCCGCGCCAATCTCACTCATCATAGAGGCCACCATCGGGATGCTGTTCTCAACCTCCTTGGCAAACACCCCGACATTGTACTGGACTATGCGGGTCACATGTTTCTCTTTTAGATAAGTACCGTTCACGGACGGCCTCCCGTCCTTACCGCCACAACCGCACAGTAATGCGATGGCGAGAATGGTGAATATGTGTGGATTCCTATTCATTGAAGCGAAATGTTAGCAGCTTTAAAGTTACCAAAAAAAAGAAAAACCGGCACAATCTGTACCGGTCTTTCTTGATATTGAAGGATTTCGCTTACTCGGCGCTCCTGGAGTCACGACGAGGGCCACGGCCACCGCGACGGTCGCCACGATCTCCACGACGCTCACCCCTACGATCTCCGCGTTCACCGCGAGGACGGCCGCCACCCTGGGCATTCGCCGCTGAGGGGGCGTTAGGAGTAAGATCCTGCTTGCCGTAACGCTCGCCGTTGCAGATCCACACCTTGATTCCGAGGCAACCGACCTTGGTGCTGGCGATAGCCAGAGCGTAGTCGATGTCAGCACGGAAAGTGTGCAGAGGGGTACGGCCTTCCTTGAACATCTCGCTGCGAGCCATCTCGGCGCCACCGACGCGGCCGCTGATCTGGATCTTGATGCCTTCGGCACCGACCCTCATAGCGGAGGCGATAGCCATTTTGATAGCCCTGCGGTAAGAGACGCGTCCCTCGATCTGACGAGCGATGCTGTCAGCCACGATATGGGCGTCAACCTCAGGCCTCTTGACCTCGAAGATGTTGATCTGGACATCTTTCTTGGTGACTTTCTTGAGCTCTTCCTTGAGCTTGTCAACCTCCTGTCCACCCTTACCGATGATGAATCCGGGCCTTGCGGCGTGGATAGTCACGGTTATGAGCTTGAGGGTCCTCTCAATGACGATCTTGGAGATGCTGGCCTTCGCGAGACGGTTGGTCAGGTACTTGCGGATCTCATAATCCTCGGCGATCTTCTCGGCGTAGTTGCCGCCACACCAGTTGGAGTCCCATCCACGGGTGATACCGATTCTGTTGGAAATAGGATTAGTTTTTTGTCCCATAATTAATTCTCCTCTACTGTAGCGGGTTTGACATCGAGAATGATGGTGACGTGGTTCGAACGCTTGCGGATCCTTCCGGCGCGGCCCTGAGGGCAGGGACGGATTCTCTTGAGCGTACGGCCTTCGTTCACCATGATGGTCTTGACATAAACATTACCGTTGTCCAGCTCCTTGCTCTTGTCAGGGTTCTTAGCTTCCCAGTTGGCGATAGCGCTGCGGAGAGCCTTCTCGAGCGGAATTGACGGATGCTTCTTCGAGAAATGAAGAAGGTCAAGCGCGCGGTTCACTTCCACACCTCTCACAGTGTCGGCCACAAGGCGCATTTTGCGAGGGGATGTAGGCACATCGTTAAGCTTTGTTATAGCGGTATTCTTTTTGGCTTCCTTGAACTTCTCAGCCATAAGTCTTTTACGAGCTCCCATAACTTAAATCTCCTTAAATGATTACTTATTGTTGCCCGAATGGCCTTTGAAAGTTCTGGTAGGGGCGAATTCGCCAAGCTTGTGTCCGACCATGTTCTCAGTAATGTAAACAGGAATGAACTTGTTCCCATTATGAACTGCCACTGTATGGCCGACGAAGTCAGGGGAGATCATGCTGGCGCGGGACCAGGTCTTCACGACCTCCTTCTTCTTGCTACCATCATTCATAGCAAGAATTCTCTTCTCCAGGGCTTCCTGGATGTACGGTCCTTTTCTTAATGAACGACTCATAATCTTGATTTCTGTTTAATTACTTCTTCTTCCTTCTTTCGATGATGAACTTGTTGGAGGACGCCTTAGGATTACGCGTCTTGTAACCCTTGGCAGGCAATCCCTTGCGTGAGCGAGGGTGTCCTCCGGAGGCACGGCCCTCTCCACCTCCCATAGGGTGATCGTGAGGGTTCATGACAACACCACGGTTGTGAGGCCTGCGGCCCAACCAGCGGCGACGTCCAGCCTTTCCATGAGATTCAAGATTGTGGTCACCATTACCGACGGTACCGACGGTAGCGCGGCAAGAGGTAAGGACCATCCTGGTCTCACCCGAAGGGAGACGAAGGATAGCGTAGTTTCCCTCGCGGGCCGCCAGCTGGGCGAATGTGCCAGCAGAACGGGCCATAGCGGCACCCTGTCCGGGACGAAGCTCGATATTGTGAACGAGCGTACCGACAGGAATCTCAGCGAGAGGAAGGCTGTTGCCAAGATCAGGGGAGACACCCGATCCGGACTCGATGATCTGACCGACCTTCAGTCCGGCAGGGGCGATGATGTACTTCTTCACACCATCCTCATACTCGACCAGGGCGATACGGGCGCTACGGTTAGGATCATACTCGATGGTCTTAACGGTGGCCTTGATGTTGTCCTTGTCGCGGAGGAAGTCGATGATACGATACATCCTCTTGTGTCCGCCACCACGGTAACGGACGGTCATCTGACCTGTGTTGTTCCTTCCGCCGGTGCTCTTAAGGGGCTCCAACAACGGTTTGTAGGGCTTCTTGGCGGTAATCTCGTCAAAAGCGCTGATAGCCTTGTTCCTCTGTCCAGGGGTCGTGGGCTTGAATTTTCTAATTGCCATTGCCTTGTCCCTCCTTAAATATTAGCGTAGAAATCGATCTTGTCATCACCAACAAGAGTGACATAAGCCTTCTTGTAGTGGTTGGTACGGCCAGTGAGCATCTTGTAGTGGTTGGTACGGCCAGTGAGCATCCCAGCCTTGGTGTAGCGGGACTTTCTCTTTCCGTGATAGTTGATCGTGTTGACATCCTTCACGGTCACATTGTACATCTGCTCGACGGCGCTCTTGATCTGAAGCTTGTTGGCGTCTTTGTCGACGATGAAGCCATAACGGTTGTACTTCTCAGTCTCAGCCGTCATCTTCTCGGTCACTATAGGCTTGATTAAAATTCCCATTTCTCTAATCTTTTAGCGGTTAGCCCTTTCCGAGAGGATATCCTGGACTCCGTCAACAAACACCATGGAGTTAGCGTTCATGATGTTGTAGGTGTTGAGCTCGTTGACAGTGATAACCTTAACCTCAGGGAGGTTACGTGACGAAAGGAAAATGTTATTGGAATTCTCCGGAAGAACGAAGAGAACCTTGCGGCTACCGGCCTTGAGAGACTCGATAATACGCATGAACTCCTTGGTCTTAGGGGCTTCCATGGTGAAGGGCTCGACGAAGACGATAGCGTTCTCCTGAGCCTTGTATGTGAGAGCTGAATGACGCGCGAGCTCCTTGACTTTCTTGTTGAGCTTGGTCCTGTAAATACGGGGCTTAGGGCCGAAAACGCGGCCACCGCCGACGAATATGTTGGCCTTCAAGCTTCCGTGGCGCGCGCCACCGCCACCTTTCTGGCGGCCGAGCTTTTTGGTAGAGTGAGCGATCTCACTGCGGTCCTTGGTCTTGGCGGTACCCTGGCGCTGGTTGGCGAGGTACTGGACGACATCAAGATAGATAGCGTGGTCATTGGGTTCGACACCGAAGACCTTCTCGTCAAGGACAACCTTCTTTCCGGAATCAGTTCCGTCTATTTTCAATACTGGTAATTCCATAACTAAAACTCCAATGCTACATATGAACCCTTGGCTCCGGGAACGGAACCCTTAATGACAAGAAGATTGTTCTCAGGGATGACCTTGACAACCTCGAGGTTGAAGACCTTGACCCTCTCATTGCCCATGTGGCCGCCCATCCTCATTCCGGGGAAGACGCGTGAAGGCCATGAGGAAGCTCCCAGTGAACCAGGTTTGCGAAGACGGTTGTGCTGACCGTGAGTGGCTCCGCCGACACCGGCGAAGTGATAACGGTGGACAACGCCCTGGAAACCTTTACCTTTGGAAGTACCGACAACATCGACGAATTTGACATCGTTCATGATGTCTCCAACAGTGATGGTGTCTCCGAGCTTGAGCTCACCCTCGAAGTCCGCCGGAAACTCGACGAGCTTACGCTTGGGGGTGGTCCCTGCCTTTTTGAAGTGCCCTTTGAGGGGCTCGCTGGCGTGTATCTCTTTGATTTCGTCATAGGCAAGCTGCACGGCTTCATAGCCATCTTTCTCAAGAGTGCGCAGTTGCGTGACAACACACGGACCAGCCTCGATGACGGTGCATGGAATATTTTTTCCATCAGCACCGAAAACGGAAGTCATTCCGATTTTCTTTCCAATTAATCCAGGCATTGGTTTGGTTAATTAATTGTATATAAATGTATTACATTATCCCGCCTAAAATTGCGGGCTGCAAATGTACGAATTTTATTTTAATTAACAAAGTTTTCCACAAGCCTAAGACCTCATAATCAAAGAGAAATCGTTATCTTCGCGGTACAAAATGAGCGTAATGATAAACCATATATTATCAATTTTCGGTTTCCTCAACCTGTCCGCCGCCGACTGCCTGGACATCCTTATGGTCGCCGCCTTGATTTACCTCGTGTTCCGGTGGATCAGGGGATCCGCCGCCATGAGCATTTTCATAGCTGTGATCCTCCTATTCGTCCTGAGAGTGGTTGTCGCGGCGTTGAACATGAGGCTGATGAACGCCTTGCTGGGCACCTTCATAGACGTGGGTGTGCTGGCCCTGATCGTCATCTTCCAGCCGGAGGTACGGCATTTCCTGATCAAGCTCGGATCCACCTACGGAGCCGCCGGAAAGGGCAGGGAAATGATAGGGAAACTCTTCGGAATCAAGGAACAGAAGCTTGCGGGAGAATCTGTAAATGAGATCGCGGAGGCCTGCAGGGCCATGTCCGAGAACAAGACAGGCGCCTTGATAGTGCTCCCCCATAAAGATTCCTTGAACCATATTATCGAGACAGGGGACACTGTAGACGCAAAAGTCTCCAGAAGATTGATAATGAATATATTCTTCAAGAACTCCCCTCTCCATGACGGAGCCATGATAATAGAAGGTGACCGGATCGCCGCCGCCAGGTGTACTCTTCCCATCACCCAAAGATCAGACATACCCCCGAGCTACGGCATGAGGCATAAGGCCGCTATCGGAATCTCCGAGGAGACGGACGCCGACGTAGTGGTAGTGTCAGAGGAAACCGGTGGCGTTTCTTTTGTCAGCGGGGGAGTCCTTATTCCGATAGGAAATATCAACGAGCTTAAACTCAGGTTGGGCAAGAAAGAGGATAAGTGATGGAGGAAAACGGAATAGACAGGAGGCTTGAGGGCAAGCTGGGGTTTGACAAGGTCAGGGCGATGGTCTCTGACCGTTGTTCTACTGAATATGCCGTGGGCAGAGTGGCTGAGGAGACTTTCTGCTCTGACCCGAGGACTATCCGGCACAGGTTGGCCTTGACGGACGAGATGAGGCTGATCATGATGTTCGAGGAGAGTTTCCCGACCAATGGCTACATTGACTGCCTGTACTTCCTGAAGCCTCTCGCCCAGGAGGGATGGTACATAGACACCGGGTCGCTCGGGAAACTGCGAACCATGGTGGAGACGGTCCGCAAGCTTACCAACTTCTTCATGTCCATAAAGGATGGGATATACCCTAACCTAAAGAAAATGAGCGCTCCGGTGATGAGTTTCCCGGAAGTTCAGAGAAGGATAGACGCCATCCTGGACAAGTATGGTGACATAAAGGACACAGCTTCAGACAATCTGATGCAGATACGGAAGTCGTTGAAAGCCAAGGAAGGAGCCATCTCCAAGAGAGCAAATGCCATTCTCGCCCAGGCAAAAGCGGACGGCTTGGTGGATGAGGATGCCGGTCTTTCTGTCAGGGATGGAAAGCTTCTTATCCCAGTGAGCGGCTCAAGCAAGAAAAAGATCCCTGGATTTGTCTATGACACTTCCGCTACTGGAAAGACCGCCTTTGTGGAACCCGCCGAGATCATCGAGATAGAGAACGAGATATTCACTTTAAAGGCCGAGGAGGCCCAGGAGATCCAGCGCATCCTGGCCGCTTTCAGCGATTTCGTACGGCCTTACGTACCCGATCTCATCAACTCGGCCGAATACATGGGCGAGATGGATTTCCTGATCGCCAAGGCTCAAGTGTCCCTTGACTTCAAGGCCGGCATGCCTGTCATTTCTGAAGAAGGGGAGATGAATCTGAGAAAAGCCAGGCATCCGCTACTCGAGAAAGCCCTCGCGAGGGAGAAAAGGGAAATCGTCCCTGTCACCATAAAACTAACGCCCTCAAAGCACATCCTGCTGATCTCAGGGCCTAACGCGGGAGGAAAGTCCGTCTGCCTTAAGACCGCGGGACTTCTCCAGTACATGTTCCAGTGGGGCATGCTCGTCCCAACTTCGGAATCCTCTGAGCTCCCGGTCTTCGACAGAATCATGGTAAGCATCGGAGACGACCAGAGCATTGAGAACGATCTGAGCACGTACAGCTCTTTCCTCGAGGACATGAAAACCATGCTCAGGGAGGCTGACTCCAAAACATTGGTCCTTATCGACGAATTTGGTTCCGGAACCGAGCCGACAGCCGGTGGAGCCATAGCGGAAGCAATTCTCAGTGAATTAGATAAGCGGGGCGTTTACGGTGTGATCACAACCCACTACACCAATCTCAAGCTATATGCCTCCGGACCTGACACCGGAGTTGTGAACGGCGCGATGCAATTTGACGCCGCCAAGATCCAGCCGCTTTTCAAACTGGACATAGGAATGCCCGGAGGATCCTTCGCATTCGAGCTCGCAAGGAAGATGGGTCTCCCGGAGAACATCGTCAAAGACGCCGAGAACAGGGTCGGCGAGGAGTTCGTCGGCATGGAGAGGAACCTCAGGAAGATTGTTCGCAACAGGCGGGCTCTGGACGAGAAACTTCAGAAGATTAAGAATACCGACAGGACTCTTGACAGCATAACCGAACGCTACCAGAAAGAGCTGGAGGGCATAAAGCAGACCAAGAAGGAGATTCTCGAGCAGGCGAAGAAAGAGGCCGAGGAGATTGTTCTTGGCGCTAACAAGACTGTCGAGAACACGATCCGCACCATCAAGGAATCGCAGGCCGACAAAGAGAAGACTTCAGACGCCAGGAAAGAGCTGCAGGACTTCCTCGGGGCCTTGCAGACTAAAAAAGAAAGTGACAAGAAAGACCACGACGACTACATAGACCGTAAACTCAAACAGCTTTCTGAGAGGAAACGCAAGGCAGAGGCCAGGAAGGGAAGCGTTAAAAGGGAGATGGAGACTGAGGAGAAAGACCGTTTCAGACCTGGTCCCCTGAAAGTCGGAGAGAAGGTGAGGATCAAGGACAACGGAATGGTGGGCGAGGTCACAAGGGTGTCAAACAAGGCCGTGACTGTGGCGATAGGCAACATCACCAGCAAGATGCCCGTGGACAAGGTTGAGAGAATATCTTCCAATGAATATAAAGCCGCCAGGAAAGAATCCATAAAACCTGTCTCGACTGTTGACAATTCGGGATTAAGGGAGCGCAGAATGAGATTCTCTCCCGAGCTTGACGTAAGGGGTGAGAGGGTGTCCGACGCCTTGGACATCGTCATCCACTACATCGACGACGCCATTATGCTCGGGGTGGGCTCGGTCAGGATCATCCACGGAAAGGGGACAGGAGCCTTGAGAGATGAGCTTCAAAAGTATCTCAGGACCATCCCCGGGGTGAGTTCCGTCCATGACGAGCATATCCAGTTCGGCGGCACCGGCGTCACCATCGTGCAATTTGATTAGCTTTACTTATTAATATGAATTATGAAAAACAAAGAAAGAAAACCGACAGCGAGGATGCTGTTGGGGAAGAAGGGTGAGGATGTGGCCTGCAGGTTCCTGGAAGGCATGGGACACAGGATTGTTGCCAGGAATTACAGGTCCGGACATCTTGAGATTGACATCATCTCAACCCAAGGGAACGGCGTACATTTTGTAGAGGTAAAGAGCCGTGTGGCGCCCGTTGCCGTGGCTCCGGAGGAAAATGTCACACCTCTCAAACAGAAGAAAATAGCGAATGCGGCGCTGAAATATCTCCATGGATCCAAGGATCCCGGAGTGACCTGGGGAATGGATGTGAGCTTCGATGTTGTGGCGGTCACTTTCGACGGAGGGGAGGAAAAGCTGGAGTGGTTTCCGGACGCCTTCATTCCGATGTATGTTTGAGAAGGTTTTTGCGATTTGACCCATAATATGACAGATAAAAGATATTGCGTGATTATGGCCGGTGGTACGGCGAACCATTTCTGGCCGATAAGCAGGGAATCCAAACCCAAACAATTCCTGGACATAGCCGGAGGCGGAAAATCCTTCCTGAGAATGACCTTCGAGAGGTTTTCGAAAATCATTCCCCTTGAGAATATTATAGTTGTGACTTTGGACCGGTTCGGAGACCTGGTCAAGGAGCAGATCCCGGAGCTCCCTGCGGAGAATATCCTGCTTGAGCCCCATAGCCGCAACACCGCTCCCTGTATCGCATATTCCACCTTCACAATCCTGAAAAGGGATCCTGAGGCGATCATCCTGACCACCCCTGCGGACCACATAATTACCGACGAGGACGCTTTCCGGAAGGCTGTTGACGATGTGATCGAATACGCCACCAAGAACAATGCCTTGATGACCCTGGGAATATCCCCCACCGGACCTGAGACCGGATACGGTTACATCCAAGTCACCGGAGGAAAGACCGGGGCCAAATCTGGTAAGCCCGTCAAAGTCAAGACCTTCACCGAGAAACCCGACAAAGATCTGGCGCAAGTCTTCTACAACAGCGGGGAGTTTTTCTGGAACTCAGGAATCTTCGCCTGGAAAGCTTCCACGATTCTCGCGGAGATGACAAAGTATCTCCCGGATGTTGTCTCGGTTTTCAAGGGATGGGAGAACATTCTGGGCGGACCGTCAGAGAAGCCTTTCCTGGAGAAAGCATATTCGGAATGCCCGAAGATCTCCATCGACTACGGAGTCATGGAAAAGACCGACCTGGCTTGGCTTTATTCCGGCAGTTTCGGATGGTTCGACATCGACAGTTGGGAATCCCTGTTCAAGACAACACCCACCAAAGATCCGGACGGAAACGCCACAAACTCAAAGAAAAACCTTTTCATGGGAGACGAGGACAACCTGGTCGTGACCGAGAACAAAAAGAAGATCTACGCCATAAAAGGCCTGAGAAACTTCATGGTCATCGACACCGACGACGCCCTCCTTATCTGTCCCAGGGACGACAAGCAGTTCAAGGAATTCATCACTGGGCTCGGGATGCCCGGATACGAAGAGTTTCGGTAACAGCTATCCAGGCGAACACAAGCTTCACAGCGTGCATCGGCATCCAATAGCGAAGCGCTATCGGACTGGCGAAAGTCACCGTTCCGTAATATACCAACCCGAGAAGGAACAACATCCAAAGAACCATCCTGGTGTCTCTGGATAGTTCCTCTTGTTTCTTTGTGAACACGAGGAAACCCGCCGAGGCAAGGAACACGATCCAGGTCAGGAGTTCTATCCATTTATACAATGGAATGAATATGTCTGTGTACAGGCTTCCCCTTGCCACGTAAGCCTTGTCTTCGGGAATATTGAACCAGCTCACCATTTCTTCTTTCCCGGCCGGAATATCATTCCCGCCATCATTCATCTCGATCTGTGTAGTGAAAAAGACCTGCTTGATATTCGGCAAGAGATAATGCTTCAAAAACAGTCCCGGAAAATTGAACATCAGCCACTTCCCGTATTTTTTGTACACACCGCTACCGAGTTTGACCCACGCCATGGAGTAATCATTATCCTTGCCGATGTGCCGGTAATGGTACTGCTTCAACGGGCATTCATCTATCCAGATAAAAGCGGCGGTGGCTTTTTTCCCTCCCTCGGTGCTCTCGATAATCTTCTTGTTCCTCATCTCATATCGGACCACGAAGACATGCAGGTCTTTGACCTCAGGGTCTTTGGGAACCTTGATCTTCTTCGTGTCCTCTGTCTCTATGAAAGGAATGACATGAATCCCGTTATTAGCGAGCTGCCAGCCGTCAAAACCTGTGGAGAACTGCCTCAACCCATAATATTGCTCCATATTGTCGAGCGTCTGGACATAAAACACCACCAAGGTGGCGATCGTCAATCCGACCGAAGCCACCCGCATGAGCCATTTTCCGTTGAGCAACAGGATCGGGATAAAGGCCGCTGGGAGGTAAATGCTGGCATATCTGGTGTGCAGTGAGCAGAATAGAGCCGCGATGTAAATGAGCATTGCCACCCAGGAACCATCCTTGATCATAAGGATGAGCATAGCGATGATGACGAACAAAAGGGCACACTGCAGCGCGTCTGAGAGAATCGTGTCAAGCAGGAAAAACGCTGTCGGACTGAATACCACGACCACCTCGAACAAAATGAAGTGCCACCTTTTCTTTCCCGGCCAGTATTTCTTCACAGCGAGCAAAAGGACACTCGCTGATAAAGCGTAGATTAAAGCCTGCGAGACAATGATGGAAAAGAGGCTTTTGGAGAAGACGTGCAATATTCTCAAAAAGAACGAGTACCCGAAAGGCCTCATGTGGGTGAACTGGTTGTTGAGAGCGGCCCAGATGTACCCATAAGAGTCAGAGGACATCCTCGGGTAAGGGAAGGTAAAAGTCACAAGCAAGCACCCGGCCAATACGGTCAGGAATACGACCAGCCAGTCAAGAGCTTGCTCCTTCCGGAATATAAAATGGAGAAAGCTCTCAGGCTTTGGCTGTTTCGTGATATTCTTTTTCGGTGTTGACTTCCCAGACATTGTCCTTGGATGATTTATTCTCCTTGACGCAGCGGACGGCCTCCATGGCGGTTAGCATTGAGTGGTCCATATTATTGTACCTGTGCTGGCCATTCCTTCCTATGCAGAACAGGTTCTGGAAACCGTCAAGCCACTCCCTGACTTTGAAGATCTCCTTATATGTGCCGAAATAGGCGGGATATGCTTTCTTGACTTTAATCCTGTCAGCTTTAAGCACATCGCTCCTGTCCGCGACCCCGATTTTCTCAAGCTCTCCAAGAGCCATTTCCACGAAATCAGCGTCAGGCATATTCCACATCCCGTCCCCCTCGTCACAGAAGTATTCCATCCCGACGTACATGGTTCCTTTATAGTCAGAGACCATGTAGGGAGACCAGTTGTTGAATATCTGGAGACGGCCAACTTTGACATCCCTTTCCTGGACATAAATCCAAGTGTCCGGCACCCTGCCCTCGTATGTCTTTATCTTTGTCCCGTTGGTGATCTTCAGTTTTTTCACCAGGACACCGACCGTGATAAAATCCCTGTAAGGCAGCCCGGAAGCCACTTCTGCCACCGCTGATGGTGTCTCAACTCCCTTGACCGCGGCCACAAGATCCTTGACCGGCATGCTGGAAAAGAGATAGTCGCAAGGGATCGTCTCCTGGACGCCTCCCGACTCCACCTCAACGGCCGTGACCTTTCCTTCCTCGGCGACAATACCGGTAACCTTAGACAGCATACGGATCTCCCCTCCGGCTTTCTCCACCTCGGAAGCGACGGTCTCCCAAAGTTGACCTGGGCCATATTTAGGATATATAAATCTCTCAATAAGAGAAGTTTCCACTTTTTGCTGGTCTATGCTCTTCTTCCTGAAAGGCTTTGTCAGGACATCTTTCAAGATTGACATGACGCTCAGACCCTTAACCCTCTGAGCTCCCCAGTCGGCCCCTATCTTGCTGGGATGGACTCCCCAAACCTTCTCGGTGTAGTCCTCAAAGAACATCTCGTACAGGGGTCTTCCGAAACGATTGACATAGAAGTTCTCAAGAGAGGTCTCCGGCAGTTTATGGAGAGTCGAGACCAGATACCCCCAGCCCACACGTATCGTGTTCCACAACCCCATACCCGCGAAAGTGGACCATTTGATGGAGATGGGATAATCAAAGAAATGACGCAGGAAGAATATTCTGGACACCCTGTCCCTTAGGAGCATAACCCTATCCTCTTTCTCAGGATCCGGTCCTCCCTGGACAAGTTCCTTGTCCCTCTCAAGCAATATGTCATCAAGAGACGGAGAACCCTGGATGGGCATCATGGACTCCCACCAAGCCATCACCTCCTGGTTCTTGGAGAAGAAACGGTGGCCTCCTATGTCCATCCTGTTGCCATCGTTATTTACCGTCCTGGATATTCCGCCCACAAAGGAGCTCTCCTCAAGCACTAAGGGTTTGATGTCTGTCTGCCTCAGAAGCTCAAGGGCAGCGGTCAATCCGGCTGGACCGGCTCCAATTATCACGGCTGTCTTTCCCATGCCACATCAAGATTTGAAAACCAGGAACCTCCTGGCGAGAAAATTCCAAAAAAACACGATACCTGTCGAGACAATCTTGGATAACATGTAGTGGAAACCAAGCCCGTCTGTGCAGGCAAACATTATAAGCTCGTTCAGCCCGAGGCCAATCACCCCGATTATCGCGAACGCGGCGAATTCAGCCCACGCGTTCTTGAGTTTGCTCTCACCAAATACCCAAGCCGTGCTGAGCAGGTAATTGCAGATCAAGCCGAGGATAAAAGCGATCGCGGCCGACCAAAGATAAGGCAGCCCAGCCTTCTCGGTGAGAAGCCACAGGCTGCCATAATCGACCACAAACGAAATCCCCCCGACAACGGCATATCTGAAGAGTTGCCCGATAAGGCTATCGGGCTTTTCTTTCAAAATAGTCTTAAGCGAGGGAATACCAGCCATTTAGCAATTCATAGCACCACAGCAGTGGATAACCTGGCCGCTGACATAACTGGAGAGATCGCTGGCGAGGAACAGGGCCACATTCGCCACATCTTCCGGAGTGCCACCCCTACGCAGGGGAATCTGCTTGGTCCAAGCGTCACGAACCTCCTGTGAAAGAGCGTTGGTCATGTCGGAGATGATGAATCCAGGCGCGATGCAGTTTGCTCTGATGCCGCGGGGACCCATTTCCTTGGCGATGGACTTGGCGAGTCCGATCATACCAGCCTTGGAAGCGGAGTAGTTGCACTGTCCCGCATTGCCTGAGACACCAACCACAGAAGACATGTTGATGATGCTTCCTCCCCTCTGGCGAGCCATTATAGGAGTGATGGCGTGGATGAAGTTGAAAGCGGACTTAAGGTTGACTCCGATGACCGCATCCCACTGCTGCTCCGTCATCCTCATCATCAGGCCGTCTTTCGTGATGCCGGCGTTGTTGACAAGAATATCGATCTTTCCGAAATCAGCGAGGATCTGCTCCACAACCGTGTGGGTCTCCTCAAAATTGGCGGCGTTCGAAGCGTAACCCTTTACCTTATGGCCGAAGGCCTCAAGTTCCTTTATAGTTTGCTCGGCCGCCTCGTTGATCACGAGGTCAGTGAAAGCCACATCAGCTCCTTCGGAAGCGAATTTAAGCGCGATCGCTTTACCGATTCCTCTCGCGGCGCCCGTCACAAGGGCGACTTTTCCTTCCAATAATCCCATAACAGTATTTATTCTTTTATAACAGTATCTTCTTTTCCGCCAGATTCTTCGCTACGCTCAGAATGACAGGATTAGTTGCAAAAATAACGTTATTTGTCAAGAGGGGCAAGAATTATTGGCTATATTTGCACCTCTAAATATAAAATAAAAGTGACAAGAAGCGAAATACGCGACCCCAATTCATGGGAAAGCGGAGAATTGAAAATCAGTTGGGTAAGGCATCACATGCCCCTTTTGGAGACTCTTGACAAGAAATTCAAGGAGACCAAACCCTTCAAAGGCTTGAAGGTGGCTTTGTCCGTTCATCTCGAGGCAAAGACAGCCCGCTTGTGCGAGGTTCTCTCCCACGGAGGTGCCGAGATGTATATTACGGGGAGCAACCCCCTCTCAACCCAGGATGATGTGGCGGCAGCCCTTGTCCACGAAGGACTCAATGTCTTCGCCGTCCATGGAGCCACTCCTGATGAATATGAAAGGGGCATCCGCAAGGTAATCGAGGCCGGTCCTAACATAATCATCGACGACGGCGGGGATCTTGTCGGCATGATTCACGAGAATTACCCGGAACTGATTCCGAATGTGATCGGAGGATGCGAGGAGACCACCACAGGGATCTTGCGCCTGCAAGCAATGGACAAGGCCGGAAAACTCAAGTTCCCGATGATGCTGGTCAACGACGCCGCCTGCAAGCATTTCTTCGACAACCGCTATGGTACCGGCCAGTCGGTCTGGGACGGAATCAACCGCACCACCAACCTCATCGTGGCCGGAAAGGATGTCGTGGTTGCCGGTTACGGCTGGTGCGGCAAGGGTGTCGCCATGAGGGCTAAAGGCCTGGGAGCCAGAGTGATAGTCACCGAGATCGACCCCGTCAAGGCAATGGAGGCAGTGATGGACGGCTTCAGGGTCATGAGCATGAAGGAAGCCGCCGCGATAGGAGACATATTCGTGACAGTCACCGGCTGCGAGGATGTGATCACAAAGGAGCATTTCCTCCTGATGAAAGATGGTGCCATCTGCTGCAACGCAGGTCATTTCGACTGCGAGGTGTCAGTCAAGGACCTCAAGGAAATCGCTGTGGACCAGAAACCGGCAAGGGCGAATATTCAGGAATATGTCCTTTCAAACGGCCGGCGGATCTACATCATCGCCGAGGGCCGGCTGGTCAACTTGGCCGCTGGAGACGGCCATCCCGCCGAGATCATGGATATGAGTTTCGCCATTCAGGCGCTAAGCGCCAAGTACCTGGTGGACAACAGGGAGACCATCCGGCCCCTCGCCCCCGCTCAGGTACCGGAACCGATGCTACATAATGTTCCTGCCGAGATCGACCGCGGGGTCGCGCTTCTCAAACTCGCCGATTGGGGCATCTCAATCGACAAACTTACTGACAAACAAAGGATCTATTTATACGGAGAATAATAATCATGAGACTGTTCCCTATCTACACTTGGACTAAAGGCATCAGAAACTTCGACCATCGCAGACGCAAATTCTCCAACCAACCTTGGGCGCAGGGAGTCATCCTCCTCGCATGCGTGGTTGTGGCCATGCTTCTGGCTAATCTTCCCTTCACTAAAGAAATCTATCACAATATTCTCGAGACCAAACTCTCCCTGTTCTTCAAGACCCCGGGAGGCAAAGATGTCTGGTTCCCGAAAGGAATGACTGTCGAGAGTTTCATCAACGACATCCTGATGACAGTCTTTTTCTTCACTGTCGGCCTTGAGATCCGCCGGGAGATGAAGAATGGAGAACTCTCCTCCGTCAAAAAAGCCCTGATGCCAGTGATAGCCGCATTCGGCGGAGTAGTGGCCCCGGCTTTGATATTCACACTCGTCAACCACGGCACCGCCGCCTCGTCCGGATGGGGAATCCCCACAGCGACTGATATAGCTTTCGCGGTAGGAATACTCTCAATCCTTGGAGACAAGGTCCCTGTCTCGTTAAAGGTATTCCTGACCGCTCTCGCCATCGCCGACGATCTCATCGCAATCCTCGTTGTCGCTCTTTTCTACGGAGGAACAATCAATTTCGGATTGCTCAGCATAGCTGTGGCGTTGATTGTCGCCATCCTCATAATGAATAAGTTGGGAGAGAAGAGAAGCTGGTACTATTTCATCCCGGCGATGGTCATCTGGGCGCTGTTCTACTACTCAGGAATCCACTCGACCATGTCCGGCGTGGTCATGGCCTTCCTCGTCCCTATGACTCCCCGCTACAACGAGGCGTACTTCCACCGCAAGAGGATCCAGTACATCCAGAGGCTCAATGAGTATAACGGAATCGCTTCCACTTCGGCGGAATTCCCCAATGGCCCGCAGAGGCACTGCCTGCGGAGAATGAGCGTCATTTCCAAGGGCGCCATCCCGATGAGTTACCGTCTCGAGCACGCCCTTGGGCCATGGGTCAACTTCCTGATCATGCCCCTCTTCGCCCTCGCCAATGCCGGAGTGGAGATCCCCGACGTATCCTATTTCAACGTGTTCCACATTGATCCCGCTCTAGGTGGGGTGAGCATGGGAATATTCCTTGGCCTCCTGGTCGGAAAACCTCTCGGAATCTCCCTCGCCAGTTTCCTTGCTGTCAAGCTCAAGGCGGGAGAAATGCCGGCTAACGCCTCTTGGAAAATGCTCATTGCCGTGGCTTGCCTCGGCGGTATCGGCTTCACCATGTCCATTTTCGTGGACACCCTCTCGTTCGGCGACCAGACCCCGGAAGTCATGGCCAGGCTCCGCGACATGGGCAAAGTGGCCGTCCTGATGGGCTCCCTCTGCGCCGGTCTGTTCGGAAGCCTGCTGATCACAGTCATCAACAAATTTGAGAAGAATACTTGATTTCCAACACCATATGAAAAGCTTTAGATTCTTTCTTGGGGCTTTTGTTTTAATTCTCTGTGTTTCTTGCGAAAGAGGGAGGATTAGGGTTGATTTGGGCAATATAGAATCGATCATTGATCATCATCCCGACAGTGCCTTGGTGGCTATCCGCCAGATAGACACCACAGCCCTCCGCAGACGTTCGACAAAGGCAAAGTATTCCCTTCTCCACGCCATAGCGCTGGACAAGAATTACATCGACACTGCAGACACCCGCGTCGTGCAGCCCGCCGTTGACTGGTACTCCCGCCACGGCAACTCGGAAGAGAAACTGAAGGCGTACTATTACCTTGGGGTAAGTCATTTCAATGGAGGACGTTACAATCAGGCTATCATCGCATACACGAGAGCGGAAGAGTACTCTGAAGAAACAGATAATAATAGACTTCTGGGACTTCTTTATACTGGTCTTGCCGACACGTTTACAAAGACAAAAGAGTTTTCAAGATCCTCTCCGTATATAGATAAGTCAATTGGATGTTTCGCAAGTTGTGGAGCGACATCTTATGTTATCCATCAACGGTTCCGTAAGGCCCAGAACCTAGTTAATATAAAACAATGGGATGAGGCTTTACCATACTTTGAAGATCTTCTTTCTGATCAAACACTTCGCTCTCCTTTGAAAGAAAGTGTAAAGGCGAATTATGCGATAGCATTAATGATTTCTCCAAATCCGGATATTCCTAAATCATTGAAGCTTTTCAACGATGTGATTACCGCAACCGGGTCTTTGGAGGATCGTAATCAGAAAGGCGCTTATGCTTTTGCCCTTAAATATGGAGGACAAGACCAGGCTGCGGAAGACGCATTCAGAACCTTATGCTCTGAGGGAGGATCTGAAGATGTGTACTACAAGTATTGGAGGCATCGCTCTTTGCTCCTCGATGGTGATTATGAGGCTGCGTATAGATCACTAAGATCTTCCATGTGGCAGTCGGACTCTCTTGCGATTCTCTCTGCCGCTCTTTCTGCTTCTAAAGCCAGGGACGAGTTCTTGTCGAATGATAATGCTAACAAGGCGCTTATCATTGAGAACCACAGGGAGAAATCCATAATAGCCTTGCTTCTTTTCATTTTGGCAGGCACAATCGTATCTCTAATAATTAGAAGGTATTTGGCTGCCGATCGCAATGAGAAAGAAAGGATGGCAGCTACCATCAACGCTTATGAGGACGAAGTAAAAAAACTCGAATTGGAAAACAAAACCCAGAAAGATTCGATTGGGCGGCTTAGTAAAAAGAATAACAAGGCTCGGTTCGCATTTGTTTATGATCTATTTATGTTGATTAAAAGAAGGGGTGATAAAAGCCCTGAATTAATTGCCAAAGACATTATAGATCATGTTCAATATCTTCACTCCAATCCTGAAAGTCAAAATGCATTTGAGGGTTTGCTTAACAAAGAATGCGATGGAATAATGAAAAAATTCAGAAAAGATTTTCCATCATTGTCTGAAGATGAGTGTAATCTTGCGAGTTATATTTTTGCCGGATTTGATAATAATTTTCTTACTATTCTAATGAATAGTGTCTCACAAGATAGCATGAGAATGGCGAAAAGTCGTTTGAAAAAAAAGATTGCCATGTCTTCTTCTGATATGAAAGACGTTTATCTAGGGTTCTTTTGATCCACGACAAAGAGGGCTCTGTTACGCTGTTTTGATAGGCGGTTACAATTTTTTATCTCTATAATTAATAAACGGGCATTCAAACCTTTGTGTGGCCGTTTACGTTAGTGTAGCATGTTACAAAAGTCCTTTCGATGTTACACGATTCTCTTTTCCTTTTAAATAAATTTGTGAAAAGTAAAGCTATGAAAAAGTATTTATTAATTCTCCTTTTAATTTCATTTGCTGCGACCGAGATGTCGCTGTCTGTTCAGAGTTCTTTTGCGGCTATTTCAAGCTGGTCCCCTTCTGCCAAATACTCTGCGGACTCTGCCATTGTTATCTCTCCTATTACTGATTTGGATTCTGGATCGCATGGCCCGCGTGCGCCGATGATCGTTCCCATCTCCGCTTCCTACGAGAGGCTGATTTCTTCTGTTATCCTGGCGTTCAACTCGAATCTTGGTGAGATAGAAGTTGAGGTTGTGAACACCACTACCGGTGGGTATGATGCCGGTACGATAGACACGCGGCTTCTTTACGCGACTGTCCCTATTACTATGGGGCCTGGTCACTACCTCATAATTTTCACCCTACCGTCAGGACGACAATACAAGGGAGAATTTGATATTTAATTATTTTTCAGGAACCATCAACGCAAGATTTCTTTAATTCGGGATTTATTATTATGAGAGCCATGAAAACAAGTCTAATCACTTTATCAGTGTTTATATTTTGCTTGTTCACAATGCAGGCATGTTCATTTGAAGACGGTTTTGATCATATCGACGCCGACTTTTCCTCTCATACGGATGTTTTAACAAGAAGTGATTGTTCTGAGAAAAACCTCTATGCAAGCAGCATCCTTAAAGATAAAATAATCACTGAAGAATTCGTCCCTGTTATACTGTCCGACTTCATAGATAAGAGCCTTTTCAAAGATGTTGATAGATATAGCATTCAAAAAGTTACCAAGGGTAATAAGAATCTTATGTATGTGGTTAACTTTGACAAAGGCGGTTGGGTGATTATCTCTGGTAGGTTTAATGTGGATAACATTATCCTTGCTAGTGGATCTGAAGGTCGTTTTGATCCTAATCAGATAGATTGTCCGGAAGTGCGTTTTTGGCTTGAGATGACTGAAGAGATGGTTAATAATGAGTTGGAAGAAGACGAGGTGCTTGATGAGGAGGAGAACGTACGGTCTGGACCTTATGACAATGAACCTTATGTTTGGGTTAGAATACCCATAGGATATGTGAATTCTTCTTCTTTATTGTCATGCGTCGATCCTCTTACCATTACGAAATGGAGTCAAGGTTGGCCTTGGAATTACAAAACGCCTTTCGTTAATGGCTATAAAACTCCTCTAGGATGTTTTCCTGTAGCCGCTGCCCAATTAATAGTATATCTACATAATACCATAGGACATCCTGCAGGAAGATACCGCCAAATAGACACCAGCTTTACATGGAATGGATACGATGGATATGTTTCCCATGTAACAAGATCTGATTATTCGAACAATTGGTATGTGATGGCCCTCGAGAATCCTGGGTTTCAAAGTTCCTTGACCGATAATGTTGGGGATTTGATTATTGATGTTGGAGACCGTTTTCAGGCTACTTATTCTTATCCATATACCTCAACAAGCGTTTATTCATACAGCAACTTCAGCTATTTCGGTTTGAGTTGTTCTTTGAAGGATTACGATTCTTATTATGATGTTGATGAGGTCATCTCAAACTTGGAGAGCGATCTCCCTGTAATTATGAACGGATGGAAATCTAATGTAAGTGTAAACATAAACAAAATAGGTCATGCATGGCTCATTGATGGTTATAAAAAATATCACAATATCTCTGATTATCAACAATATCTAAGGATAATCCCAACGGATTCCTTGAGCTGGTATACAAACCTTGGATACGATGCTATATATACTGATAGTGAAAAAGAATCTCTGTATCCAGGAATCGAGGAATATGAGATTATTCATAATGAAACTCATTATTATCCAGTTCAATTTCATATGAATTGGGGACATGGAGGAACTTATAATGACTATTACTCCATAACTCCTGCCACATGGATAACAGACACACCAAACGCATATAAATATGGCTTGAAAATAATGTATGACTTTGTGTCTATAGAATAATATCCGCCTTTTTTCATATCCTCTTTTATGAGAGACACCATTATTCAATACATACTTGCTGGTGTGGTGTCAATGTCCATTTTCTGCTCTTGCGTCGAAGACGTTGAGATAGACACCAAAGAAGACCTGCCAATAGTTGTTGACTGCATCTTAAAAATGAAGCCAATGCAGGAACTGCATCTTTATAAAATGAGGAACGTATATGGAGATGAAATTGAACCGGTGACTGTTGCTTCCGTAGAATTATTTCTATGCAATGGTAATGGTGATGAGTACTCAAAGGTGTCAGACTTCAAATATGTTAACAATGGAAAATGGGAGGCAGATTTCAAGCCTGACTACGAGAAATCTTATAAGCTGAAGATCTCCATTCCTGGCGAAGAGGTAATCGTTGCCACAACCACTTTCCCGCCAGACCTTCGGCTGGTTTTACAGTCAAAATATCTTGCGGATAACAAAAATCTCACGTCAGATAATGATTCTTCCTGTTATACGGCGCAAACAGCGGATGTTGCTTTAGGGACCATCTTGACAAAAGAAGATTTTGAGTTTTTCGGAAGGTTTGAAAAATACTATAGACCTAATTACTATCCCGATTCTTTTAAAGCGTATATTCCAGACGACACAAAGGCCTGCAAAATGTGGATATATCCACATGCTGATACAACTTTAGTATTGGAGAATCTCAATTATTACACAGCACCATGGGAGGTTTCTAACCTACCGTTCATTGAGACATCGCAGCCTTTTTGCGATCTTGTCGTGACAGATCATCCCGGGGCGGATAATTTCAACCTGGTCTCTGGCTCTGTTTCTGGTCTTGACATCGTAAATGTGCCAATAAACACAGAAACAGTTTCTCATTATTTGCCTCTTGAGTATGGTCCTCCGGGTTCTTTATATCTGTCAACGAAACTTGTCGATAATTATTCGCAATGGTGCAAAATCCTCTGCCCAAATCTTCCCGTGCACAAGCAATTTGTTCGAATAGACCATCCTTCGGGATTTTGGAACGGAATCAAAGAAGAAGATCTTAAGCGCAGTTATCAATTCTCAACAAGTAGTTTCTTAATTTTGGGCAACTACACCAATTATTCTTCCGGCTTGGAACCTTTTCTGATTGAAGTTCGATTTCTTTCAGATGAGTATGACTCTTTTTTGAGAGATCTTTATGTCAAAAATCTATCAAAGGACGATTTTATTCTCTCCACTTACAATCGTTATAATATCTACACAAATATTCAGGGAGGAGTAGGTGTATTTGGTGCGGAAAATGACACATGGGCCGAACGATCATTTTTCAGCAGTACCCAATTTGATGAAATAAGCCTATGAGACACCTTTGCTTCATAACCACCACCGCTTTTTCTCTGGCTTTTAGTGCGCTTGCGGTAGCCCAGGAGATCAGAAGAGACACTCTTGATGCATCCAGAATTACAGCTGCACAGCGCGATCTCACAGGAACGTGGGTTGTCAGCGGAACGGACATCAAAGGAATCACAACACCCCTTGGTGATGGTAGCGCAATCAAATTCATCCAGACTCTTCCTGGAGTCTCTACAGGTGCTGAGGGATCCTCGGCCGTATTTGTCAGAGGAGGCAATCTCGGTAGTAATCTGATAACTCTTGACGGAGTTCCGCTATATGGATCAGGACATCTTCTCGGATTCTCTACCTCTTATTCTCCAGATATCGCTGCCGAGACCCGTTTCATGGTCGGTGGCTTCACTTCCGAAGAAGGTAACCTGACTTCTTCACATATCAAAGTATCCACACGGGACGGTGACTTTGCAAAACTCTCTGGCGGAGTATCCGCCAGTCCTTTTATTCTAGGAGGATTCCTGTCTGCTCCCGTCGTTAAAGAGAAGGTTTCCTTATTCGCAGCCGCAAGAGTAAGCCCTATGGGAATGGAACTGAATGCGATCAAGGGTTTAACTAGCGCTTTAGACAGCACCTCTGGGATCAAGGCTGTGGTTTTCGACTTTTTTGGCAAACTCAAATTAAGAATATCCCCTGCCCAAGATCTCTCTTTTAGCGTTTTCAGAAGCCTTGACTCGTACGGATACAACTATGGCAGAGACTCGGAGGACAGAATCAGATGGGGGAATACCATTATTGACCTCAAGCATGATATCTCTCTCGGAAAGAACTGGCACATCATGAACAACATCTCTTATGACAAGTTTGAGAACTATCAAGGGATGCGTAAAATACTTGGAGAAACTGAGAACTCTTTGGCATTACGAAGCGATTTGGACGAAGCATCTTTCCGATCTGAAGCGATTTGGACAGGTGACAACGGGTGGGGAATTCATACAGGAATAAAAGTCAGATCCGCTAAGTTGAATCCTGGAGGTTCAAGCGAGTTTTCTGATAAGCTCATTTCTCACCTGCCAAAATACGAGAATCCTTGGACTGGAAGGGTCTTTCTCGCAATGGCACATGCGCAAGTAAGTAAAACTAATGAAGGCAAATATAACTTCAGAGTGGCTGGCAGGTTCAACAAGTACTCATTAGCTAAGAGAGTTGCGGAACGGAGGAGAAACTCTTTCACCTCACCAGAACTGTCTATAATGGGAAAAGTCTTCTTTGTTAAATGGGCTGGAGTGGAAGTAACTGCTGATCAAACTGTTCAATATTATCACACATTGGAAGGAATACCAATAGGGTGGTCTATGGATATGTTATTGCCTTCTGACACGGACCTCCCGCCAGAAAAGACATCTCAAATATACTCGGGATTATTCGCCTCTATAAACTCACATCGGGTGTCGATCGGAGGCTACTACAAGAAAATGGACAATCTTACCTATTTCAGGGACGCTTCGCAGCTATTCAGTCCGGCGGCGGCAGGTTGGCGCGATAATATCAATACCGGATCAGGCTCATCGAAAGGAATCGAGGTTCTTTATGCGACAACATTTGAAAAATTCTCCTCAAAGGTATCGTACACACTATCTAAAACAGACAGAGTTTTCCCTGATCTGAACGAAGGAAAGGCTTTCCCCGCTAAATTCGACCGGAGACATATCCTTAATGTCAATGCCGAATACACCCTTGTTAAACAAAAGGACAGAGAATTTGGCATGAATACTTATTTCACATATCAATCTGGCCATTGGACAACCATACAGGCTGGACAGTTCAGCAGGTGGATAGAGTCAAAAACAGAAGTGATTATCGATTACTATACTTCCATCCATAATTGGCAGATGCCGCAATACATAAGGTGGGATGTTGGTCTATTTTGGCGTTACAGGACAGGTTCAAATAATCCAGGCACCTTGAACGTGGGGATCTATAATTTGCTCAACCGGCATAACCCGTACAACATCACTTTTGATCCAAAGGATCGGAAGTGGAAACAACTGTCAATATTCCCGATAATGCCTACTATTTCATGGACAATGGAGTTCTAAAAAAAATGAGGTTCGACGCTTCCCGCGTGGACCCTCACTCTAACCACATAATTAATAACACTAAAACTAATAACCAATCGGGTTGTCAGTGGAGAGAACCTCCATCCTCAACCCGATGCAAAGGTACGTCTTTTTTTTATTTATGCAAATAATTTTATAATAAAATTTTTAAAATCTTTGTTTAAACGGATTTAAGTCATTGATTATTCATTGTATAAACAATTACAAAATTTTAAATCGCTTTTAAAGTATCCTCAAATAGAGAGAACCTAAAGGCTATAAAAAACGTTTAATATCCAAGATAAACTGTTTTAGTTACAATTTATCAGTCTCCCACGCAAGCCAACGTCGCCACCGAGATCCGGACATCCGGTCCCGTCACGCCTTTCAAAACCTTTCGACAAGAATTGAGCGTAGCCCCTGTCGTGAACACATCATCCACCAGAAGGATATGTGAAGTCCCTGACAAGTCCGCCCCCCTCCTGATCTTAAAAGCGCCTTCCACATTGGATCGTTTCCCTTCTATTGACAGTCTTGTCTGGGTCTTCGTCCTACGGGAACGTTTGAGAATGTCCAGCCGCAAGGTGGCTCCAAGGCGCCTGGCTATTACTTCCCCTATTTCAGCCGCTTGGTTATATCCCCTGGACCACCGCCTTGTCCAATGCAGAGGTACTGGAATCACCGTGTCAACATCCGAATACAACTCTGAATCAGCCATTTCCTCCGCGAGCATACCGGAGAAATACCGTCCGGAAGCGATATCCCCGCGGTATTTCAAGCCCTTTGTTATGTCCCGATAACCTGTCGAGGCCCTATAATAGAACAGCGAGGTAGCGTACGAATACGGTTCCGTTTCGGTCAATTCCCTCTGTATAAGGTCATTGAGCCTATCCGCCATCCGGTTTCTCCTCATTTTGGAATAATAAGTCCTCGGCAAGTCGGCCAGACAGTCAAGGCAGATGTGATCCTCATGAAGGGAGAGCGACCTTCCACACACCACACACAATCTCGGAATAAACAGGTCAAGAACAGCCCTCCCCACATATCCACTCATAAATATCAGATTTGAATATTAATTGAGCCCCCTTCGGTCAAAGAGATTCCCTTGGCGACGGGTTTTGCCCGACCGGTCAATGTCAAAGTCTTGAGATAAAGAGATCCCTTCATGACTTTAAGTTCCACTGAGTTCCCGCTCACCTCACAGGTTCCGAAGGAATATCCGTTACTCCAGAAATAACGTCCTGGCTTCGAAGTGAAATTCATTGTCTTATCCACGCCCGAATAATGGAAATCGCTCAGTGCCAGGACAGCGGCCCAACTGGCCATTGAGCGGGCATAGTGCTTGCCGCACTCCGGCTCATCAAAAGGATTCCTCTTCGCCCCATCAAAACGGTCCCTGATCGACTTGATGCACTTCAAACCATCATCAACCATCCCCTCCTGAATCATACCTACCGCCGCGCAGTATTCAAACCCGGTCATCGCCTCAGGAAAATAAGGGAAAGGAACCTCGAGCCGTCCTTTTGGCCAAGAAGCCATCATCAAAGCCGCCTCATGTCCCATGACATAGGATCGCATATTGTTGAATTCCCCACTGACATCAGGAACATAATTGTACTTCATCACGCTCTGGAGGGTTTTCCGGATATGGTCCTTGTCTCCAAGGTAGCCGAGCCCACAAATATGCGCCATGTACTGGCCGACAAGCTGATCCACCAGGCAACCTTTGCCAAGCTGGAACGGAGGGGTCTTATCTGAGCCCTCAGGGAGGAACTCGAACGTCTCGGGATCTGTTATCTTGTGCTCATAATATTCCCCATTGAAAAGATTGGCGTCCATCCACGCGCTTCCCTTTTCGAAAAGGCTCCTGCATTTCTTGGCGAACTCCTTGTCTTTCATCTCTTTCGCCATCTCCTCAGCTGCCCTCAAAGCGCCCATATACCAGAATCCCATCTGGGGATTGGGACCGAAATAGTTGACATCCATAGTGTTATGCTGCGAACCTTCCATAACCCCGTCCTGATTGCCGTCCCAACCTTTCTCTTTCCAGGCGAAAGACAAAGCGCTTTTACATTCTGGCCAATAGCGCTCAAGGAATGCCCTATCCCCGCTAAGCTGCCATTCCCTGTAGAGCTTCATGACGCAGCCCATCTGGCCGTCCGCAGCGATCTGAGCAGGGTCCGGAGCGGAGCCCAATGGCAGGTTGACCCTGAAATCCATAGCTCCGTCCGGATTCATCGCATAGTTGAATTCGACATCCCGCATAGTCCTGGCAAGGTTGCCGAAAAGGAATGCGGTGGCCACCTCGTAGTTCCAGACATGGGTGCAAGATCCGGCGCATGAGCCGTAGTGATCCATAACACCCTCCCAGCCAAGCATGTGGCCGTCCTCGACCCTGAACACGGTCTGGGAACGGAGAACAGCGAGGTTGTACAAAGCGGCCTCCTTGACTACATCAGGAAGAGAAGAGGATAAGAATGTGTTCACGAACGACAATGTCTTATTTTCGAGTTCCCCAATCCTGGGGATGAGCTCACCTGCTGTTTTCCATGAATCAGGATAACGCTTGCTGTAATAATTGCCGACGACTTCTTTGGACCAAGCCATCCTGTTGGGGAAATTCCAAGTCAGGAAGAAATTGAACCTGTGAGTCTCCCCGGGGCCGAGAACCGCTTTGACCGACAACGCTCCCATAGGATCGATGTCATGGCCAACAGTGTGTCTCACACTCGCCTTCGGGTTGGAAATCAGGCCGTCGTCACTGAAATCATCCCAGAAATTTAGCATGGCGTTCGACCAATTATTGTCAACAGTGAAAGTCCGGAAGGTCACCTTGTCCCGACTGTCAGTCGATAAGGACATATTCCCCCACGCTTTATTCTGAGGATCAACACCTTCCGTGTAATAATATATTCCTTTAAGTCCTCTTGACTCCCTGTACTCGTTCTTGTTGTCCTTGGCTCCGGTAGGAATTCTATCGCCCTTCCAATTGAGGGTATAATCCTGCCCGTCTTTACCGATGAAGTTGCGGATCGCACCGCAGACAGCCACTTCTATCTCGTTTCCGGAAGTGTTTGTCACTTCGTAAGATAAGACCGCCAGCGGCAGACCACTAGACTCCGAGTCGCCCGGCACCAGAGGGTTGAATCCCTTGATCTTGACTTTCACGGGGAGTCCTGGATCACTCAGGTTCACTTGTCCGAAAGGATAAGCGGCATCGAACGAGGCTTCGTTGAACCTTGGCAAGCCATGATGGTTAACCGGCCTACCCTCATAATGGAGATATTCCTGAGGATAAAGCGGCCCGGCAAGGAGCCTGGTGGCGCTTTCACCGTCCTTTTGTTTCGTGAATATGGCGAAAAAAGGAGCGTCGTTCCCGGTTGTGACAGTGCTGTTGCCCTTGCCTGGGACATTCATTATCTCCCAGTCCCTGATCTCGCCACGGCCCCCAAGGGAGACCGTTCCTGTCCCGATCCCTCCAAGTGGAAGAGCCACCTGCTGGAGGTGGGCGGAATCATAATGAGTCAACACAGGCCAAGCGGAAGGAACCCACTCCTGGGCGGAGAGTGCCACAGAAACTAACAGAGCAGCGAAAGACAATATTGTTCTCATATTGTTCAGTGTTATTAAGACTATTCAAGTCACTACCGCAATTTAGCTTTTTTTCGCGTAATTTCGCGCATCGATGAGGGGGTATTTCTTCATATTCGCCGTACTCCTGGCTTTTTTGGTCCCTTGCCGTTCAAGGGCCCAGGAGATCACCTATCCGGATGCCGTCAAGGCCATATTCGAAAAATCCGATGCCGCCATCTCCGCATATTGTCTTTCTGATTATTGTCATTCTGAGCGAAGCGAAGAATCTCATCCTCGACCCGAAGGGCTCCTCCCCACCATCGCCATCCCCGACTGCCCTCAAAAAGAGATACTTGCGGAAATGGTCCGAAAAGCCGGAGGCCATCCGGTGATAGTCCCAGGAGATTCGGTCTCACTTGCCACCAACCGACTCTGGTCACTGGCGGCGCTCTGGGACGGAGCCGTGATCCCTGACGGATGGGTGCGGGCCGAAGACGAGTACTCCGTTCTGTTCTACAAGGCCATAGCTGACAGGAATATACCCCACGTGGGATCCTCCACCTTGACTGAGGCTATCGACAAAGGGCTCCGCAAGATGCCAGGAACAATCGCCACAATGGATGGTCTCATAGAGAAAGCGAGAACCTTCAGGAAGGCTAAAGAATTGATGGACAGTTGTTTCTCGATCGACACCCACTGCGACCTCCCGGATCTTTATCATCTTGGATATTCAGTTGGAACACGCTCGAAATCCCTGACCGGTATCCCAAAAATGATAGAGGGCCACTTGGACGCGCAGATCCTGATCAGCTTTCTCTGGCAAGGGCCGCTGGACAACGCGTCCTCCGATAAAGCCGTTAGGAAAAACCTGGACAAGATCGCCCAAATCAAGTCGGATGTGGAAAAGTATTCCCAACTGTGCGGCCTGGCCAAGACCCCAGCTGAGACGGATTCCCTTAAATACCTTGGCAAAAAGGTCTTCATGATCGCCCTTGAGAACGGGTACGGGATAGGTAACGACCTTGGGAACATAAAGAAAATGAAGGACTTGGGAGTGGTCTATATCTCCCTCTGCCACTTCCGTGACAACGCCATCTGTAACACTTCCTCCCGACACGGAAGCGATCCCTCCAAAGGTCTGACAGACTTCGGAAGGCAGGTGGTCGAGGAGATGAACCGCCAGGGGATCATGATAGACTTGTCCCATCCTTCGGCCGGAACTTTCTGGGACTGCGTCAAATACAGCAAGGCTCCGATTATCTGCTCCCATTCCGGAGCCAAGGCGGTTTACGGCCACGACCGTGGGCTGGACGATAAACAGCTCAAGGCCCTTGCCGAAAACGGAGGTCTGATCCAAGTCTATAGTGTACCGGAATATCTCGGGAGACCCCGCGGCTCGATGACCATAGACGACATGATGGATCATTTCGACCATTGCGTCAAAGTGGCTGGAGCTGAGCATGTTGGCATAGGGAGCGACTTTGACGGCGGAGGCGGTGTGTGGGGTTGCAACGGGGACAATGACCTTATTAATCTTACGGTCAAAATGCTGGAACATGGCTACTCCCCGGAGCAGATCAAAGGCTTCTGGGGCGGAAACTTCATGAGGGTTTGGAAAGAGGTTCTCTCTAAAGCAGATCAAGACTGAGCTGGGGATCTGATTCCCTTCTCAACCGGTCATATTCCTCCACGGCAGCGAGATCAGGATTTATAATCACATCCAGGTTCTGGATGAGAATCCTGTCCCCGTTGTAAATATTCGCGAGACAGCCCTTTACTCCGACGATGGCGGGGATTCCAAGTCCCCTGGCCAAAAGGCTCGGATGGCCCGTAAGGTCCTCTTCCTCAAGAACCATCGCCACCACGTTATTGAAATTAATCATCACGGAATCCGCCAGAAAGACAGTCCGGGCCACA
>Ga0256404_1003631_pt1 | contig 30757 bp, 34 predicted proteins | sample RumenRJG_01DNA_FD_185990 | JGI IMG/M metagenome (GOLD analysis project Ga0256404, IMG submission 185990) | Bovine rumen microbial communities from Lethbridge, Alberta, Canada - RJG_01 | ecosystem: Host-associated > Mammals > Digestive system > Stomach > Rumen | place: Canada: Alberta | collected...
CATAGAAGGCCTTACATAATAACTTTTACAGACTTTTTTTCATAGTCTCCGGATATCCTTCCGTACACCTATGATGTGGCAGGGAGTTCCCATCCGGACAATCTGGCCATCATAAGGCACGTCATCAAAAGTGGCATGGACAGCGACCCTGCCCTTTCCGAATGTCTTCTGTACGTCAAAAGGGATTTCCACATAACCGGCATTCATGTCCCCGTTCTGTATCAGTACTGCGTCAAACTCATATACCGGATAATCAGCAGGATCGGTCGGAAGAACCCTGTACATCGGCTTTCCCTTCGCCAGATCATCGATCAGCTTGTCAAGCTGCCGGATGTGCCGCATCAGCGGATCCGCTATCGTTTCCACCCGGATTCCGCAGACGGTTCCCGTGATTTCTTCTGCCCTGTCATTGATGTGCGGCGCCTGCTCAAAGAACGTCCGATAATCCACATCCCTGTCCAGCTGCATCTGAAGACCGCTTTCATCATATCCTGTCAGCCAGCAGATCACCTTGTCTGCCTCCGCTTTCGTGCGTCCTTTTCGGACGACCTTGTTCACCAGACAGGAATAGACTTTACTGAACTTCATGGAATATACTTTTTCATTATCCATGGATAATCCTCTCACGAATCATGCAGACAGCTTAAGTTACCTCATGCTTCCGACTGCAATAGCCATCGCTGATCTCTTTACTTTCCACCACTTTCGCGGCGACACATTCCATTTCTCACTGTGAATCTTTATCGTGGCAAAGGGCTCCACCGGCTCTGCGAGCCGGTCCCCCTCTGGTCAGCCCCACTGTACAGAAACACTTTCGGATCTGACTCTCCGCAGTAGTCAATTGCTGCAAACAGATCATGCTGACGGGCAAATGCCAGCGCTTCTTCAACTTTAATATCCCCGATCTGTATCTTCCAGTCTCCCGGCCCGTTCTGCTCCAAAATCCGGTTCAGGTATTCCCTGCAGTCAGTCAGATTGGTAAACAGCACCAGCCGGTTTCCGTCAACAAGATACCGCTCCACAGTTCGAATAAAGGAAATGGTTCCCGCCGGTCTCATCACGAACAGGGAATGTCCTGCCATTCGATCCTGTACCTGCTCCCAGTCCCGTCTTCCCACATGGCTCTTTCCAATTTTTACCCGGATAAAGTCAATGTCGGCTGAAGACAAAAAATTTTCCTCAGGATGTGCCTTCATAAACGCATCGATGTCTATTTTCGTAATATCTTCCATCAGCCTTTCCTCGTTGTACTCCAAAGTTTATATTTGTATACACAATTAGCAATATTCTTCGTGAAAATGCTCACAGTTTCTTCACACGACTGCCATATCCCTTTCACAAGTGCCCGCTAAGATGTGAACCATCAAATGAAGCAGACAGCAAATACTTGATTTGATAAAACTTTTCATACTCTAGCCGGCCGACGCGAAATCGGCCGGCACTCCCTCCGATTTTCCAGCCTCATCCAATGCGATGAGGCTTTTTTCATACTTCGACGACATGATAATCTTCACAGACGCCTCAGATACTCCGGTGGGATACGGTCCGCAAGCCACACCTTGTCATTGCCAACATAAAATACCACTCCGTCTGCATACGCCCTGGCTGCATCAACGGTCAGAATCAAGGGATGATTATCCCTCCGCTTTCCAACCTGCTGCGCAGTCTCGATATCCGCAGACATGTGTACATACTGCCGCACCATTGGAAGAAGTCCCTTCTCCATGATGGAATCATAGAACCTGTGAGCAGTCCCATGGTACAGAATCGCAGGCGGAACTGCTTCTTCATGTTCCACCTTCACCTGAAAGGAATGCCCGTACAGAGCACGGATTCTTCCGTCCTCGATGGCAAACCTCTGCTTGTCAGCATGCTCCATGATCTTGCGGATATCCGCTTCTGTCAGCGGCGGATCAAAGTGATGCATATCGTTCATCGCCCGAAGAAACGTACCCATTTCCACAGATCCGTCCGATGCAAGATGCAGGCCATACTTCTCGGGGTTATGACGGAGTGCATACGATATCTTCTTGCTGATATAAACTTCCCGATTTTCACGCATTGTTCTCAAAACACCTTGAAATTGCATGGCTCAGGCACCTGTCTTTCAGACAGGCTGCTTCTGCCATCTCCAGCATATCTGCCTTTACGCTTCTGCAAAACTGTCACTCTGTGCCAATGATACAATATTTCTGGAAACATCTGAAGATGGGAGGGTCTCTCTGATGAATAAGAATCTGAAGACATGGCTGATTGTATCAATTGTCTTTGCTGTTGCCGGTGCGGTTATGCTGTTCCCAATCGGCGGTGCTGCCGCAAACACAGTCTTTGTTCTTGTGAAAATAGGCATGGTGACCGGTCTTGTCATACTGCTTGCTTCACAGAAGATCGGCGGTTACTGCACATGGGCCACCTGCAGCATCCTTGCGATCATAATGACCGCCATCAAGTGGGCAGGCGGCGGAAAACAGTATTTTCTGTATGTCCTGAGCATGATTGTCGACATTGCAATGCCGCTGGCTGCATACCGGCTCATGAAAAAGACGGGATACTGAAATAACCGCAAAAAAGTCCGAAGGCCTTTTTGCGAGCCTTCGGACTGTCTTATGTCAGTACGCGAAGTTTGAAACTGTGACGTCTACAGCGGTTATGCCGCATCAATCTGAATGAGATGTCTCTTGTCTTCGACCTGCTTCTTTTCCTCCATCTTCGGGATCTGAAGCGTCAGGATACCGTCGTTCATCTGGGCGTGGATATCGTTCTCGGTCAGCTGATCACCGACATAAAACGTACGGCTCATCGTCCCTGCGTAATGTTCGCGGCGGATGTACTTACCTTCCTTGTTCTTCTTATCGTTGCCAACCTTCTTGGCTGCGGTGATGGTCATGTAACCGTCATTCAGTTCCACGGTGACATCATCCTTCTTGAATCCCGGAAGATCAACGGCGACCTCGTAGCCCTTTTCGGTTTCCTTTACGTCGGTCTTCATCTCATGTGCCGCCCTGCCGCCATAAAGCTTCTTATCAACATCGCTCATGTCCGGCATCATCGGCATGTAGAAATCATCATCAAACAAGTCTCTGAACAGATTGTCATTAAAGATACTCGGTACCATCATAAGTCATTCTCCTCTCTTAAATCGGGTCCGCCCCGGCGGACCCGCGCCTGGACGTGCGGCGCGAAGCGCCTTCCTCTGCACGTCCATGGCATCCCGCCGGAGGCGACAGGTTCGCCGTGCTTTTCGGCGAACCTGTCCTCATCGGATCAAACCTATGTGTAACCGTTGTACTCGTGGAAAATATCTCCGGGTTCCAGTTACCATCTACAACAGCTCTATGTGATACGGAAGAGACTTTCTCTGGGAAACTTCCTGAAGCACTTTCATTGAACTTCTTTCCGTTTCCTTTCATCTCCTTCGTTCTGACTGTGTTATAGCTCCATCTGTTAGCACTGTCAAGTGATGAGTGCTTATTTTCTGAAATGTTCACAGAATTGACAAACTTGTCAGTTTCTCCATCATTCTGTCGGCAAATGTTCTGTGTCCCTGTTCTGAGAAATGGACTCCGTCATACGCCAGATTCAAATTCCAGTCTTCCGTGTCTATGAAAAGCCATCCATGCCTTTGCGCAGCTTCCCGGTATCCAGCGCAAACCTGCTCCATGCATAACTGAAATGCTCTTCCGGCTTCCCCTGCGATTCGAATCGGCGGCGGAGTGATCAATGCAATCTGCATTCCTTCCATACACCTGAGCGCCTCGCAGAACGCCTCCATCTTCCGGATAATCTGTCCGCTTTCACGATCGGAGCTGTTCAGAACATCATTGGTCCCAAGCATCACAGCAAAGAGATCAACTGGGGCAGCATCCTGCAATTTCCTCTTCAGGTATTCCAGCGCGTATCCCTGGTCCGGAATCGTACGTCCATTCATGCCGTCCGCAATCACCTCTGCATTCGGCTTCACAAGTTTCTGCAGGATATCTGTCCACCTGCTGTCCTCAGGGTATCTTCCGCCAAACATGTCACGCGAATCATAGCCGTACGTATTGGAATCCCCATAGAAATACACTTTCATCAGCTTATCCCGAATTCCTTCTTCAACGCCGCATATCTTGCGGCTTCCTTCTCTTTGACCGGCTTGCTCAGATCATTGTAGATATGGTGCATGACATCCGCGTCTTTCAGGACCTCGTCTGTCGGACTGTCCACAGATGCCTTATCGTCATGATGATAAATGGCCGACTGTATCAGGCTGTTCTCGTCAGGAGCCGTCATCTTCAGCTCATCCAGGATCTCGCCTGCAAGCTCAGCTCCCTTGTGAGCATGATCCTCATAGCTTCCAGTCTTATACGCATAGACATCATGCAGCATCCCCGCCATCTGCAGAAGTTCAATCTGCTGTGCAGACATTCCCCTTCTCTGCGCAATCAGAGCTGCCGCAAATGAAACTCCGTACAGGTGTGCCTCTGCCTTCGCTCTGTCCGCACCATTATCGATCCACTTTGCCAGTTTCTTATCGATATATTTCCTCAAGTCCTTGAGCCTGCTCATATGTAATCATTCCTTTCCAAACTGTTCCTTATCAGTCAGCGATAGTCCCACCTGTCATCACGAATATATGAGTCAGCGCCTTCTCCCTTTCCGGAATAATCAATACATTCCAGACCATATTTCTCACAAAACGGCTTCATCACATAAGCCTCAAAATTATCATCATAGTCTTCCGGGACCGGTGGATAGTAATCATCTTCCGTACAGTAATCCTCAAAGTCAGCATCCAGTTCATCCTGAAGCTGCTTTTCAAGATACTCCGTCAATTTCTGTGAAGAGATGTAAGGATCATGGTCAATGATTCCCGCAAGCGCCATTCGTGCAGTTTTCTGATCTTTGATGCGGAGTGTCGCGGAGGCTTTATAGGAGCATTCAACATGAACACCGTCACGATGCCATGCGGAGTTTTCATTTTTCACCTGAATCTGCAGCTTTCCGGAGCAAAGCTCCCGGAATCCCTCCTCTTTCCGTGAGTCCCATTCAGCAATATGTTCCTGACTGAACACCCGGGAAAAGATTTCTGCAATCTTTCCAGCTTCTGCTTTCCTGAAGCCGCATTCCCGGTAAATATATTCCGTCAGCGATTCCTGACCTACACCATTATTCTCGATACATCCGATAGTATCTGCCAGCATCGCCATATAAATCATCCTGGCGGTATAGTCTCCTACCGATTTGTTCTTCGAGAGGCGACGATATACCGTACCGGTCTCTCCCTTCAGCTTCTCAATGCTTTCCGTGTCAATCATCTGTTTCAGCGCCTCGACAGAAGCATCCGTTTTGACAGTCTTCATAGGTTATAATCCTTAAAAAGTGAAAACGCTCCGTCTCCTGACATTGCAGCCGGAAGCGGAGCGTTAAGCTATCTGCACTATTATTCCTGATCCAGGAACGTCATGACTTCGTCGTAGGACTTTCCACTCTTTTTGAAAGCCTTCACAAGTTCATCCATTGCAGCCTTGTCAGCTTTTTCCTTCTCAGCTTTTTCAATATCCACAAGTTCGTCGTTGTATTTATCAATCTCCTGCTGAAGCGCGACCGTCTTTTCCTGAAGCTCTGCAATCTTTGCCTCGGCAACATCAATCTTGCTCTGAAGTGTTTCCTTACGTGAACGTCTGGCCATGTGCTGTCTCCTTTATAATGAATTGTGCAGATATGAAATCTGCTTATTACCGCTCTGAGTATAGCAGTAATAATGCAGAAATAGAAGATTTAGTCACTCAGCCTTCCGGATATCTTACCGGAAGAGCGGCAAACCATCTTTTATTTCCGCCGTCATACACAAGCATGCCCTTCCCCGGTTCTTCCTTTCCGTCAAGAACTGCCAGCAGATTATACTTTTCAGCTAACGCCGTCACTTCCTCGACCTTCAGAATTGCGACCGGAATTCCGCAGTCGCTGAGTCCATTTTCCGTTCCAAGATACTGCAGATACTCTCCGCAGTTATTGAGACTGCTGAATACCATCAGTCGGTTTTCTTCTACAAGATACCCTTCCACAGTCTTCGCATTCGGCAGTACATCTCCGGGCTGTACAACCATCAGCGAATGCCCGGCAAGCCGCTGCTTCATCTGCTCATAATCCTTATAGCCGATCTTTCTCTTGTTCAGCTTCATATCCAGAAACGCACAGTCTTCCGGTGAAAGCAAATGAAACTCCGGGTGTGTCTGCTGCAGCTCTTCGCTTGTCATCCTTTCTTCATTGTCCATCGGTGTCCTCTCTTTCATCTATGTCGCTCTGTCTTACTGTCTGTGCTCACAATATTTATCGGTTCGGATTCATAGTCGAATAAATCTGTCTCACGGTTCCTGGAATGTTCGTCCCGTGAAGGTATCCGAATGGAATGCTGTGAATCCGGGCGACGTGGATGAACTTTCCGTAAGCTCCATGTGAAAGAGTATCGGTAAAGAAAAACAGGTACTCTGCGTTCATGACAGCGCTTTCCGGCACCGTATTGGCGATGCTAGGCTTGATATAGGTCCATGACGGGAACTTTTCTTTCAGGAAATGAACCCAGTTGTCATGTCCTCCGACAATCACAATCCTGCGGTCTCTCAGAGCTGCCACCATTGTTTCTTCTGGAACTGTCTCAGGCTGCAGATCTGCTTCAGTCATCTGGTACACATGTTCCCGCAGGCGTGCCAGTTCTGCGCGATCATCGTCCCAGCTCTCCGTGTCTATCTGCTCTTCTTTTGCTTTCTGGGAAGCTTCCCTGTACATTCTGCTGATCTGGCCGATCGTCTGGTCCTTTGCTTTCAAAGACGCGCGGAGTTTCTCAATCTCTTTATACAGATCCTCTGTCTCAACGCTCTTTTCCGTTCCAACTCCCGCCGCCGCAGGCTGAAACTTAGCTGGTGCTTCATTTCTCCCTGGCACTGCGCGTACCACTTTCTGTATGCCCGGCTGATATCTGCAGTGTTCCATCTCGAATGAGAACTTGTCGGTCCGGCCGATCATATAGTCAATCATCTCATCAAGCACAGATAATTGACTGACCAGAAGTGAAAGCTGTTCGTACAGCGCGCGGAACTTCTGGATATCTTCATCCGTAAATGTGCGGTCCGGCCACATGGTTTTAAGCAGCGCGATTGTAACCGCATACTGCCGTTTCACCGGCTCCCTTTCCGCATCGCAGTAGATATCCAGTGACGCCGGAACACCATGATAGCTGAATACCTCCCATTTGAACTTCTTTGCGTCATCAAAATACAGCGGATCGCTGTTCTTTCTGGTCTTGCGTCCATCGATCCGCTTCATCAGTTCCTCAGCATCCTTCTGTGACTGCTCAAACACGCCGTCCCCGAAATCATACGGCTCCGGAGAAAATTTGAATTCCATGGACTCATCGTTCAGAATATCTTCTGCTTCCGGCAGAACCTCCTCGCAGTCTTCTAAAACTTCGATGCCCATGAAAGCTGAAACTGTGATAATCCGCGCTGCGGTCGTCGCAAACAGTTCTCCCTCATAGTCAAATGCATGCAGTTCATCATACGACAGCGTCTTGAACCGCTTCAGCTGGTTATATTCCCGTTTGTAATAGATCTTGTAGATGCGGCAGATCATCTCCGCTGAAAATGAACTTCCGTGTCTTGCCGCAGACAGCAGAAGGTTAAAAAACTTATACCGGATTCCCTCGATAGCCCCGACCTTTGCGAAATCATCATCCGCATAAATATACCCGCTGTACTCTGGAATCCGTTCTGCCTCATGCATCAGGAAATCCCGCAGGATTACCGGGAAATCCATCTCGAACTGTTCATCTTCCTCGCAGAAGGAACGGACGAACAGCCAGTCTATGGTCACATTGGGTTGCATCATTGAAAAGTACCCCTTTTGATAGTCTCAAATTACAATCTCAATTTTCCAGAACACTCTTTAACGCTTTGTAGATCTTTGTATTTTTACTCGGTGGGTTATATTCAAATCCTGTAAACCAATCAATATGATTTTCACACGACTTCATGAATGCCGCATCAGCTGCAAGACTTTTCGCGGAGATCATCCATTCATTCCATCGTTGAAAATTCCAATGATGCCTTAGCGCTTTATCCAGGCTTGCAACCATAAATGCAATCTGGCGCTCGGTATCCAGTTCCTGGTAGATTTTCATAATCATCGTAGGCTCATTACCCAATAATGAGAATGGCACTCTTTGGCTCTTTCCGAATGCAATCAGATTCTGATCCAAATACTGATTTTTCCAGCGATCATCATACTCCTCATACCTGCTTAATAATGCGGATAAGTCTTCCTTACAACATCCTTTCGGAATGCTTACGCCTTGTGATACCGCATAAATAATCTGATGATCCGTTGGCAACTCATATGGCTCTTTGGCGATACTTATCACTGGGCTTTCAAATTCTCCGGAAATGATATCAATTGCATCTTCCTCGGACAGGGCATATATGGTTCTCCGACGCTTCCGTTGGGTTGATTTGTAGACAGCCTGGATCTTATATTTGCATACACTCATATGGTCAGCAAATGCAGTGTCCGAACGAAAGTTGTCGGGAACAATATTCCTGTAGCAGTATCTGAACTGATAATCTCCGTGATAATACTTGTGCGGATCCATCTTTCCTGTTACAAACGCCAGCTTATACATGTGTTTGCAAGGCTTCCGTCTTTCCTGAAAATCAGGACAGCTGCATTGGCTCATGGAAGTTTGATATACTCCATGTTCTCCAACTACGGTTCCAGACTTCTGATCCTTGGAAATATCTTTCACATAGAGATACTTCCCGTCCGCACTAACCATTCGATTCTGTTGTTCTTTCTCAGCATGGATGCTGTTCGGGAATCCTTCGAATACCTCTCTTTTCTTCTGAATGGAAGTTTTTAGATTGTGAAATATACCCATGGCTACCCCTCACAACTTCCTTACAGTTTACTCATGATGCTCAGGAACTTGTCCATCGGGTATGCTCCATCAAGATGCAGATCTTTACTCTGGAAAACCATGTAATACTTATATTCAGGTCCGGCTGCTTTTTCCCATGCTCTTCCTAAGACAATCTTGTCCTTTGTCTCCTGGTTCTCGAGATGGTCGCCCTTCGTTTCAATGAGTACTGTCTTTCCTGACTTTGTTCTTACAATGAAGTCTGGGTAATGTTTTACAAAACCATTGATACAGAAACCCACCTTGGAGATGTTTCGATGCCACCACTTCACGTTGTCCATTCCGGTAAGCTTTAGTGCCATATCATATTCGAAACTGTTGACTTCCTCCTCTGCTTCATACAAGCTCTTGCCGAGGATGGATGTAGAATTCAGCGGACCAATTTTCAACGGAAATGTGTAATGGGGCAGCGCAACAATCTGACCGGTTTCAACCCAGTTGAAGAACTGCTCCCTATTGGATTTCTTGAGAAGCTGTTCTACGTATGCCGTAATCCTCTCCGTAAACAGTGTAGGGTTATCCTGCAGGCTTCGCTTCATCTCATCATCCATACTGTTCATGATGGATGTGATATAGAAATGAATGTCAGATCCGGATATGCAGTTCATCTTATTCAGGGCATACTCCAGCATTCGTCTGCTGGATTCAAGTTTCTGTTCATCCGGAAGCTTTGCAAATGTCTCCTCCAGATAACGGCGATCTGTCTGCGTCAGCGTATATACCTTTGGTACGGTACCCTTATTACTGTCAATATCAACCTTTGCCGCAGTCATCTCCGCAGAAGGAAACTCTGTCGGATAAGGCTTCCCCTTCAGAGTAAAGTTTTCAGCCAGATCATCTGGCGTCAGAAGAGTTGTCGTTACCGGCATAAATATCGAAGATTCCGGCCCTTTCAGGAAGAAGCACGGAAGTTTCATCTGCTGTGCTTCCACGGCAAACTCTCGGTTCATCGGGAACATCGTCATCTTCTCCTTTACTTCATCAGGAACATCTCTGTAAGCATCTGTCTCCGTTCCTTGCGTCTGAGAATCATACTGAGCCTGCTGTTGGCTTGCCTGCTGAAGAAGATCTGCTGCCCCTGACATATGCTGTTTTGAAGTATCCGAAGATATTGAATCTTCCCTTTTCCCTTCAGATGACTTCTCTATCTGGCAAAGTGCATCACTTACCCTTCGAGGATCGAAATTCAGAAAATCTTCTGAGGACGAATCTTTCTGGCCAGATTCACTGTGATCAAAGGAATCAATAATGCCTGATTCATGAACCATCCCTGGGAAGCCATTTCCTGAGGTATCGCCTGCTCCCAAATATTCATGCTGCTCAAACCAGGAACTCTGATTTTCCTGTCCGAATGCGTCATTTCCACTCTTGAAGGATGAATCATTACTCTGTTGCCCATCTGCTGGTCCTGCAGTCTCCTCCTCACTGGCAATCCGGCAGTCGCGTGCGGAGAAACCGGCATCATTTAGCCCCTTCACAATTCCATCCAGCGTAGATTTAAAGTCCGCTGATGATGTGAGGACATAGGACATATTGAGTTCTCTGTGCGAATGATCATGTGCATATGGCTGGCGTAGAATCCGCCCGACAATCTGCTCGACTTCCACTTTACTGCTGCGGTTTGCAAGGGACGCCAGGATATAGGCAAATGGACAGTCCCACCCTTCCTTCAAGGCATTGACCGTAATGATATAGCGGATTGGGCATGCCTCATTCTGAAGATTGATTCCCTTCAGTTCATCTGTCTCCGCTGTCTTGATTGCGATCTGTTCTTCGGGGATGCCTGTCTCTACCAGCTGTTCTTTTAGCTTCGCAAATGTAACACTACTTTCCTTCACTTTCGGCTGAGCCTGGAAGAGCACAATAGGGCGGATGTAATTTCCTCCGGATTTCCGTTCTTCCTCTGCGGATTTCTCCAGGCGGTTTCGAAGATCGATAGCCATGACCATTACTTCGTTCTGGCTGGCCTGGTTATAGACGAATACTGGGAGTTTTACCATATGCTCCCGCTTGAGCTGAATCGCATCGGTTACAGAGATCAGGTTACTCTCTTCTGTCGGAGTCGCTGTCAGATCCAGCACAAGGCAGGGGTTGAAATCAGTGAGCATCTTTTTGCTGAGTTTGCTCCGGGCATGATGACTCTCATCGACGATTACGAGCGGTGACAGCTGATTGATAATCTGAATCAGCGCCGTTTCATCCGCATCTTCCAGCTCTACATCCGGCTTACCGAGCTGATGCGCCATCTGGGCAAGATTGCTGTTCTCACGGCGAGCTTTCAGCGCTTCCTTCTTGCCGCGGAATGAATCATATGAAAGCACCATCAGCGTCAGATTCTCCGCCACAGAAGAAATATTAAAATTCTGACCGGCCAGAAGTTCTTCCTTTGTCAGCACATTCACGCGGCTTTCGAAGTCCGCATTCAGCTTCTGACGATACGGGTGCTCCGGATTACGAAATGCAGCCAGCGTCTGTGTCAGGATTGCATCGGACGGGACCAGCCATACGACGACCTTCGCTTTGTACTCCGGAAGGTGATCAAATATCTCCCGAATTGCATTTACTCCAAGAAATGTCTTTCCGCCGCCTGTAGGCACTTTGAAGCAGACATCCGGAACGCCCGGAATAATATTCTGATATGGCTGCATTCCGCCCATATTGTTGACCGGCACATTCTGCTCCGTCCATAGCAGTCGATAGGCCTTCTCCAGATTTTTCGTCTGATATAGCAGCTCCAGATAACGGCGGAGATGCTGCATGACTGTTTTTTGATAATCCTTTAATTCCATGGTCACCCTCCGCTTACAGCCTCGTAATATCGCGCGGTATTTTCTTAAAACGAATGTTCATTGAAGCCAGTGCATCATCGTTGATCGTACAGCGGTCCGCATAGATTACATACCGCTCCTGTTTCTCATGAATCTGCTGAAGAGCAGAATAGTTTAATGTAATTTCTTCTTCCGGATTGTAGAAGAAGTAATACGCTGCACCGTTCATGCTGCCGAGGTAATAGCTGTCTCCATCTTGTGGATTGTAAGTTTCTCGGGTTTCCATGAACCAGATATATTCCCTAACTTTCTCCACTGGGACATTCCTGTTCAGACTGCCGTCTTCACAGAATAATGGTTCGCCAAGCTCATAGAAGCTGAAATCGCCCCCTACGCCGTGAACGGCACTTTTTTCTTCGCCATAACCATTGATCACACGACGCACACGCTCGGCTGTGATGGAATCCGCATAGTCACCCAGCTCTACAAGGATAAACTTCCGGTGACCGCCATCCTCCTTGTTCAGGTTCAGGACAGCGTGGGCAGTCGTTCCGGAGCCAGCGAAGGAATCAAGGACGATTGAATCCTGATCAGTTGCCACTTCCAGAAAATAATGAATCAGCCTTTCTGGTTTCGGATAATCAAAAACCACCCCGCCCATGATGGAGACAAGCAACTTATTTCCCTCCTGTGTATGTCCAGCAGTATTACTGTCCAGCCACGTCCATGGCACCATCCCAGGCATCTCACTCAGGAATCTCTTTACGGCTGGCGCACCATCGCCATTATTGCCGTAAATCATCTTTCCTTCCTGCTTAAATCGTTCAAATCCCTCTTTGGTTACCCTCCAACATCTACCCTCCGGTGGAGTAACAACCCTTCCTGATGGAAGGGTAATTTCATACATCTGATTTGGGCGATATCCTGGAGCCGTAAAGTTATCTGCTTTCCACGGTCCCCTTGGATCATTATCAGGGTTTGAAAACTGCTTGGTCTGTGCCCCAGTCAGCGGCAACATATGTCGCGACTCTTTAAAAAGAACTGGATTCTTTGCAAAGCAAAAAATATACTCATGTGCCGTGCTTACAGCGGTTCTGACATCTGGTGAGTATCTTTTTTGCCATACAAACGTACATATATGATTGGCTTCTCCGAATATCTCATTACATATCAATTTGAGACGTTCCTGTTCATTATCATCGATACTGATGAAGATAGCACCGTCCTCGGACAATAGCCTTTGAAGTACTGTCAGTCTTGGGTACATCATACACAACCATTTATCATGACGTGACAGATCCTCCCCTTCTTTTCCAACGACTTCGCCCAGCCACTTCCTGATTTTAGGGTCATTGACATTGTCGTTGTAAATCCATCCTTCATTACCTGTGTTATATGGCGGATCGATATATATGCACTTCACCCTGCCTTCATATTTCGGAAGCAAAGCCTTCAGGGCAACAAGGTTATCCCCATGAATAATCATGTTCTCGCTGCCATTGTCCTCATCATGCTGCCCGCTCTCGTCAAAACTGTACTTCCGCTCCAGGGTCTGGAACGGTACGTCCAGATGATGATTGACGACTTTGTCTTTTCCAATCCAGTTCAGTGTTGGCATAATAGTGTCCTTGTCTATCAATGATCTCATCAAATCGGTGATCTGAGCAGTCAATCGCCTGAAACCGCACAGATATAATCAGTATATCATCGAAAGACTGATTCCGGGAAAATTTCCAGTTCAGATATGTCTAATAATATTGATTTATTTTCAGACATTCATTATATTGTCTGTAAATGATGCATCATTTATAGACAATCGGGAGGTGAAGAACATGAGTGAAGAAAAATACGAACAGATGAGCCTATTTGACATGAATGAAGACGGGTCTGAAGGCAACGCCGCAGGCCTCCATGTAGTTGAGAGCCATACATTACGTAGTGAAAACACGGAAAGCACATCTGCCAATATGGTCCGTTGTTACGCCTACTCGTTTCTGGCTGTTACGGTCAGGGAACCAGTTGAACTGTTTCAGGGATTCGACTCAATGAAAGTGATTACGTTTTCCTATGATATCGGATCAATCAACAAACTGATGAAAGTGTGCGCTTTCAAAGATGGAGAGATCATCCTTGGAGCTGGTTTTCTGATCCGGAAGGATAAAAAGATGCAGACCTATACGACAGAAGTGCTTGCCGGGGCGAAGGCGGCAGTCGATGAGCTCCGCTCCTGCGATCGGCTGGTGGAGCTGGCAAAGAATGGAGACTTTGAATTCCGCACCCCGCGAAATGTACTTGATCACCGGAAGATTTATCTTCTGCATTCAGATGACGGCAGAACAAGGGTAATAACATCTTCCGCAAACATGTCATCCACAATTTTTACCGGCGATAGAATGGAGCATTATGCCTACTGCGACTCACCGGAAGCTTATACAGAATACATGGAAGATTTTGATGCTATCTGGGAAGATTCTGCAGAAATCACTGATGATTTGATCTCCACAAAAGCATCTGAAGATCTTGTGGATTCAAATCCTATTCTGAAAGCAGCAAAGGATGTGAACAAGGTCGTTGTTCTGAAAGATCCGCAGGAAGACGAAGATCTTGTCATCGAAAATATCCGGTACCAGATGAATTTTGAAAAGCTGAAAGAAAAATATTCTGCCATTGTTCCTGATGCTGTCTCTGGAAATAAAACCGGTCCGGTTAAACTGAACCCAGAGGTTGTGGAGAAGCTCCGAAAGAGCCAACAGAGAGCAATCAGAAGACAGAAGATCAAGACCAAGGATGTCGACAGGGATTATCCGGTGCTGAAAGTTGATTACAATGAAGGGACCGTCTCCATCGATGGAAAGGTTCTTGATCTGGCGCCCAGCGAACAGGAGGTACGCAATGATCTCGATCTGCTGATGAAGATTTTTGAGAATTACAACGATTTCATCGATCCTCGTGGACAGTTGAAACAGATGCATTATCGAGCTCTCGTGTTCATCTTCGCATCTGTTTTCTTCGCCAAAGTAAGATGCGAGATGTACATTACCAGAGGAAGAACGGTTAGCAGTCTTCCGCTATTCCTGCTGATCACTTCGCCTGGGTCGAACTGCGGGAAAACATTCATGGTTACTGCAATATTGAAGATGATGACCGGCGTCAGTCTGTCACCGGTTAATAAAAATGATCTCGCAGAGATCTGCAAGGCCAATAAAGATTACAAGAGCACATCCGATTACCTTCAGCATGTGCAGGCAGGCTGCGGCGGGACTCCATACTTTATTGACGAGATGGATTCTTATGGATTTAAGGGTATCCGAACGCTGATCAAGAATCCTTCGTACTGTGAGAATAACTCTCTGGTCGGGCAGCCGCTGCTCATCTTCGCATCGAATGATATGACCAACCCTGACGAGACGATCCGGAAGCGTACAATATGGCTTGGATTCGACGCTGCACTGCCGAGCAATATTGACCAGAATGCCTACAAGGGAGAAGGGGACGTCATCATGCAAAGCCTTGGAACGGCCTTCTACAGAGTTTATCTGAGCCGGATGCTCCCTGAAGTCATCCATACAATTGACTTCATCCACAACGGAGATATGGAAGCTTCCTGGTATCCGGATCTTGTCAAGCTCTCATCACAGACAATCATCGACATTCTGAAGGATTATGGGTACGAAGTCCCGGAGTACATGCAAGAGCTAAACTTCAATGACGACTATTTCGGCGGAAACTGCGTGTCCGAAGGAGCGGTCTATGATATTGTAGATATGTACTACAAAAACCGGAAAGCATTCAAATTGAAAAGGAATCGTATTTCTATCGTGATGGGCACTGACAGTACAAGCCGTAAACGTGTTGAAAACTGGAAGGCTGTCCTTCCAACGGAGATGAAAGCAGAGGTATTCTCCACAAAATCAGAAATCAAACTGGAAATCGATCGATCCGCTTTCGAAGATCGAATTGGCTTCAGGATTGGCCGAGGATTGTCTCTGCGGAAGAAGAATAAGAGACCATGAAAATATACCTGTACATAAAAAGCACCGAAGACATCGAGCTATTTGACCCTGTTATAGATGCGGTGAGATCGAAAGATGATGAGATATACATGAGCGTTGAAGGCCGCAGAATCTTCAGGGAGCTTGATTCCATCGTTTCAGATCTGCTTCCAGATGATGTCGTAATTGTCAGTTCTCTCACCTCTCTGGGATTAACTGATGCGGATATTGCCAACCGGCTTGACTGGTTCATTTCCCATATGCATAAACTGGTTATCTGCAGTTATCCCGGAACGTATCAATATGGTCTGTCTCAGCCGGTCAATCAGGCTGTCCTGACAACCATTCTGCAAGCCCATCTTGGTGCAAACAGAAATATTGTTCAGATGCCGAAGAACAGGAGATCGAACTCTGGCCGCAGCAAAACCATTTTCCCTGATAATTGGGAGGAACTGTATCAGAGATGGTCAGAAAAAGAAATTTCTTCAAAGGAATTCCTGACGGCGACCGGGCTGAAAAAAGCAACTTTCTATAACCTGCTCGCCGAATATAAGTCACAGCAAGCAGCCATCCAGAAGTATATGCAACGGCATAAGGAGGCATGATTTTCTTGGATGTTTTGGAGGCAACCGCCTAATTTTCAGAATAGTCTCGCATTTTTTAAAATTCAGGACTATACTGTAATCGCAGTACCGCACGAGAGCATCCTAATAAGAATTACAGCAGCATGCGGTGATGTACATCCCCTAAGATGCTGCACCTCATCCCATCCCAAGACGGAAGAAGCCGGGTAGCACACCAATGGTGATCCCGGCTTCTATTGTTTCTTATTCCCTTCCCCCTTGTTTTAATACATGCTAAGCCGCTGTTTGATATGTTCCTGCTCAAAACTGCAGTGAACCGCAGATGAGATCAAACATCGTTCACTCCTCCTGCAATCCCTCCGCCGACTGCCAATGCCAGCATGATCAGACCTGCGATGAAGGAGTACAGCACACCTTGCTCATAGAACTTGAACCATACTCCGCCAAGCAGCGGAAATGACAGTAGCATTGCGGACAGTCCGTACAGGACGCCGCCGAGGATTCGGAATAACCGGTTCTTGAAGCCGTAACTGTAGTCCCACTCCTCCATGTTCAGCTTCATGATCAGTCCGACCGCGACGATGTAGAGGACCGACAAAACAACACAATAGCCGATGGAATCCGGCTTGAACTGGTCGAGGATCACGTAGCCCATGATGCACAGAAAGAATGAAGACATCAGAACGGTCACTGCTGTGCTCAGCTGCGGCATGTGGACCAGGACAGCGACGAACACTTCCACGACCAGGAGCACCAGGAGGTAGTTCAGGATGACGTGCCCGGGGACGAGGCTTTTCGCCCCGGGTACCTCCTCGCAGATGACCACGCTGATCAGCGCTCCTCCGGCATAGGGTGCTATGAACATGGCCACGCCGAGCACGCTCAGAATGACCTCGATCAGCACAACGACTCCTCCAAGAAAGACTCCAACAACTGCAGCTGCCATAGTGTTCTCCCTTCATACTCGTGATTTGTTGCCAGTAGCTGTCCCATACATGTTGTGATTGACCTCTGCCGCGTAATAGTGCGGCATGGTCGCCGGGGCATTGTACAAAGCCGTCAGCAGATACTGACGAATGTTCCGGATCTTTGTCGTGGTCTCCCGCATGCAGTCCAGCACGTACTCGACGTGAAACATATCGAGTCGCTGAAACCGCTCCTTCACAACTCCCGAGGAAATGGATTCCCCGCCGATGACCAGCTTCTGTTTCTTCGTTGTCAGGGTCTCCGTGATCAGATCAGCGATTCCCTCGATCTCGTCTCTGCCGTATGTCTCTGACAGGATGTCATATCCGATCTGATCCATCACATCTCTCCTGATGGATACGATAGATTGATGGATATCAGCGTTATTTTCTTCTGTCTGATTCCTGTATATATCGTTCTTCTCTGTATAACTCATAAGAGGTGCGGAATCTGCACCTTCTAGAAGTGCAGGATCTGCGCCTTCTTGAAGTGCGGGATTCGATACTTCTTGAAGGTACGGTTTCTGCACTTCTGGAACGGAAAGCAGATGCCCGGATACGCAGTCACTACTGGCTCTGGAGCTTTCTCTGCCGCAGCCAGAAAGGCGGGAAGCAGGCATTCCTGCGCCGGTTTCTGTCTGTTCTGAAGTGCAGGATTCGTACCTTCTTGCATCAGCATCAGACGTTCCTGAAGTACGGATTTCGTACCTTCTTGCGTCACTGCCGGCCGCTGCTGAAATGCAGGATGCGATCCTTCTGCTGCCGTCCCTGGAGGCCTCTGAATTGCAGGCACCTTCATTTCCGGAGAAAGATATGATCTTGGCCTTCTCTGCCTCAGCCAGACCGGAGACGAAGTTCTTCACGTACAGGTAGTTCGGCAGTCCGCGTCCACGGCGCTTTCTGGTGACGAGTCCGAATGCTTCGAGTTCCGCCAGTACATCCAGCGCCTTCCGCTTTGTGTAGCCGAGGTCCTGTGTGATCTCTTCCACCTGATAGATGATGTAGACGCGGTTCTGGCTGTCCAGCCAGTGATTCTTGAGGGACAGGGACATCCGGTCGAGAAGAACCGCATACAGCATCTTCGCGTGGATGGACAGGCCGGAGAAGGCCGGATTCAGAAGAAGCTGTCTCGGAATCCGGATAAAGCTGAACTGGTCTGCCTGCGAACCGTAGTAGAAATCAAATTCCATGTCCGTCACCTTCTTCCTGCCATCCCTGCTGTTTCTTCCAGTTCAGCAGGAGTCCTTCAATCACGCTGCGCATCTCCGCATCGGTGTACTCCGGCGGAAAGTATTCCCGGAGCTTTCGTCCGGAGAAGGTCAGTCCTCTGGAAGAAGTGCCTGAAGCAGGACCGGATACGGATGTTCCGGACTGGTTCCCGTTCAGAATCGTGATCAGTCTGTCCTGCGTGATGGCTCCGGCCTGAAGCTGCATCCGCAGGTCCTTGATCTGGTTCAGCTTCACAGGGCCGTTCTCCTTGATGTATTCGTAGACCCACTGCTGAATGTCCTTGTCGATATAGGAAATCTCCACAGCGACAGTGAATTGAATCCGTTTCTTGTCAACATAGTCAAGGAGTTCTGGCGTCAGTTCTGTCAGCCGGATGTACCGCTGAATCTGCCGCGCACTTTCTCCCACTTCATCTGCAAACTCCTGGTCCGACCGCGACTTCGTGCCATTTTGGCACGAAGTTAAATCCGACCGCTGCCCCTGCCGTTTCATCGCCTCCATCTTCATCCGGTAGGCAAATGCCTTCTCGCTCGGAAGCAGTTCTTCCCGCTGAATGTTGGAATCGACCATCTTCACGATGGCTTCGTCATCCGTCATCTCCCGGATGATGACCGGAATCTTCTCCATCCCCAGCCGCTGCGCCGCATGCATACGGCGGTGACCGGAAATCATTTCATACTCATCATTGCCGACCGGACGGACGAGAGCGGGAGAGAGGATGCCGTTCTCCTGAATGCTGTCGACGAGGTCCTGCATCTTTGCATCGTCGGTCACGCGAAATGGATGATTGCGAAACGGATGAATCTTCGCAATCTCGATGTCCATCGCCGACTCTTCACCGGATACGCCGAGCATCTCCTCCACGGTCATTAACTTGATCTTCTGTCCCGGACGCTGTTTCATGCTGTTTCTCCTTCCCCCGCCATCTCTGCGAAATCTGTCCTCTCAACGAAAGTTCCTTCTGGCTCTGCTCCTGCTGATTCTGTCTCAACTGACCCTGTTCCTGTTGGCTCTGTTCCTGCTGACTGAGTTTCTGCTGACTTTGTTTTATCTGCCCCTGTCTTTCCTGCCTCTGTCTTTCCTGCCTCTGTCTTTTCTGCTTCTGATTCTTCTGCGAGGATTTCTTCTGTCAGCTGCTGAAAGCTCTTGGCTGCCCGGCAGTTCGGCGCGTAGCGGTAGATGCTGGCTCCCTCGGCGCTGGCTTCTGCGACGCGCACGGAATAAGGAATATAGGATTCCATAACGCCGATGGTGTTGCCGTAGCTCTGCCGGAGCATCTCCGTAATGTCCTTCGCATAGTTCGTCCTATAGTCCACCATGGTGATCAGAATGCCTTCAATGCTGAGTCCTTTGTTCAGGCGCTTCTTCACGACTGTGATGGTTTTGATCAGCTGCTGAAGACCCTTCACTGGCAGATATGCCGCCTGCACCGGGATCAGGACTGAATCCGCGGCGACCAGCGCGTTGATGGTCATCACACCGAGGGATGGCATGCAGTCCAGAATGATGTAGTCATACCGGTCCCGGACCAGCTCCACATACTCGCGGAGAACCATTTCCCGGCTCATCGTATTCGCCAGAGAAACTTCAAGGCCGGACAATTCAATGTTTGCCGGGAGAAGATCCACGCCTTCCTCGTGATGGAGGATTCCCTCGTCGGCTGGGAAGTCCTCCTCATTGATAATGTTGGTCATGATGGTAGCCAGCGTAACCGGAATCTCATCCGGCTCCTGAAAGCCCAGGCTCGCCGTCAGGCTGCCCTGTGGGTCAACGTCCATGAGAAGGACTTTCTTTCCCAGACGCGCCATCCCGATCCCAAGGTTCTCCGCCACTGTTGATTTGGAACAGCCCCCTTTCTGGTTGCAAATTGAAATCACTCTGCACATAACTGACCTCCTTATCGTCTTTTCACAGTCACAGGTTTCAGATTCATTTCTTCTTTGAAGGAAATCCGAAGGATCTCATCGGACAGGCACTCCACATCCGGATGTGCGATCAGCGCCTGCTCGATTCGTTCCCTCTGATTCCGCTCGCAGGTGAATTCCACCGAATCCCCTTCCACCGGCGTCATTCGGATATGGAACAGGACCAGGGTGGACGGATCCTGAAAGATGTCGACGCGCTGATAGTTTTCAATCACGTGAAGTTTCTCCGGCATGCCTGTCAGCTTTCCTTCCCAGCCATAGGAGGCGGAACGATAGCCGCGGTCGATCGGTTCCGTCAGGTCGGGAATGCGCCACACCTTATCGATTCGGATGGCGCCTCTGATCTTGCCGCGCCAGATCCGCGTCACGACCGAATTGTGCTCCAGATCATTTATCGCCCCGTACTCGGCAGTGCTCATCATCCTCGCCTTTACGCCGCAGAGTGTGAACCGCTCATCCGTCTGTACAATGTATTCCGGATCCACCTTCGTATCTCCATCCCGCGGTTCAAGCCCCAGCATGGCAAGCATGTTTCGGTTATTCGGAGCAGTCATTTCCGCTTTGCTTTCAATTTCACTGATTTGGTCCGGATAATGGTTCAGCTGAAGAAAGATGCCGGAGCCTCTCATCAGTACGGAATACGTCCATCTGCCTTCCGGCGCTGAAAACAAATGCTTTCCTTCGATGTATTCTTCAAACTGTGTGAGAATCCCCGCCGCATTCCTGCAGTATCCGTCCGGATAATCCTCCGGATGGCTTTCTCAGTAACTCTTCATCCTCTCAGCCGCTTCCAGAATGTCCGTCTTTTCTGAAAGACGCTGCTCCTGAAACTGCACGTCTGTATACTTCCGTCCGTCAATCACGGTCATCCCTCCTCCCGTTTCTTCAATTCCTGACTGTCCCTCCAAGTGGAAAGCAGCATCAGAATCGTGTGCTCCATGTCTTCCACCTTCCATTCATTGGGGAAGTATTCTTCTAATTGATCCGGCTTCAGCACAACCGACTGCCTCATCCGCTGTCTGCCCGTTATCACGCTGTCCGTTTTCTCCTCTGTCAAAAGCCCCTCCTCACTCAGGCTGCGGAGCGCTGACGGCCATTTTCCTTTCGGAAACTTTCTTCGGCTGCCGTATGCTGCGACCCATCGCTGCTCCCTGTCCTTCAGATAACTCAGCGTATAGCCTGCCTGAATTCCCAGTTTTCCTTCATCAACCATCCGAAGCAGGTCGTTGCTTAAATGCGTCAGCCTCGCATAGCGGAGAACCTTGCTGGCACTTTCGCCGTATTTCTTTCCGATTGCTTCCGGTGTGGCCTCACCCTTTCTGCCCTGATGCCGCAGGATATCGAGCTGCATCTGATAAGCCCGGGCCTTCTCGCTCGGAAGAATCTGCTCCCGGTGCAGATTGGAATAGACCATCAGATCAACCGCATCCTCATCGGACAGTTCGCGTACCGACGCTGGGATTGTTAAGAGCCCCAGCCTGCGGCAGGCGTGCGTCCTGCGGTGACCTGACAGGATTTCAAACTCTCCATCGCCCTTCGGCCGGACAACGATCGGATTCAGAACACCCTTGTCATGAATGCTCTGCATCAGTTCCTCCATCGCCGCATCGTCCCTCACCTGAAATGGATGTCCCGGGAATTCATGAAGGCTCTCCAGACTGAGATTCTGCACATCGTCGGAGCTTTTCCTTTTCCCGAATACATCCTGATAGGTCAGAGACTTCTGGATGCCTGTTGCGCTGCTCATATGCATCTCCCCTTTCCTGAACTTCGCGTCATTGTGATGTGAAGTTCCTTCTTCCTGCTTCTGGTCACTGTGACGTGAAGCTGTGGTTTCCGTTTTCACCTCTCGTCATCGTGACGTGAGGCGATGGGTTCTGGTTTCGCTTCTAGTCACCGCGACGCGAAGTGATGAATTCCGGGTCACCTCTCGTCATCGTGACGTGAGGCTGTGATTTCTGGTTTCGCTTCTCGTCATCGTGGCGCGAGGTTCTATTTCCCGTTTTCGCTTCTCGTCATCGTGACGTGAAGGTACTGGTTGACAGTTACGAACAATCGGTATTGACATTTCCTGCTTGGTTTCTGCTTTTTCAAAGATTTCTGAAAACAAAAAACGGGAATGTTTCCAACATTGAAAAATGGAAACATTCCCGTACACACTGCATTCAGCTCTTCTGGCATTTACTGAATGTTGTACATATTGATCTCTTATTATTGTACCTGGAGGGCTGCAGGACTTATGTACTTTTTATGTACTGCACCCCTTTTATGTACCGTTATTACTCGTTCGTTGCCTTGTAAGCCTCGATCATGGAGTTGAACAGGCCGTCGAGGTCGAGGCCGTTGAGCTCGGCACCTCTCTGGATGTTCTCACGGTCGCACCCGGCTGCGAATCTCTTGTCCTTGTACTTCTTCTTCAGGGACTTGAGGTTCAGGTCCTGCGCGGACTTGGATGGGTACATCCTTACGACGGCGCCGATAAGTCCCGACAGCTCATCCGCGGCGAAGAGCACCTTTTCCATCTTGTGCTCCGGCTTCGGAAGCGCCGTGTTCCACTCGTTGTGGGTCTGGATGACGTGGGCCACCATCGGGTTGACGCCCGCCTCTTCGAGCAGTTCCTGGGCCTTGACGGTGTGGATCTGCATCTCCTGCCATTTCTCCCAGTCAAGGTCGTGGAGAAGCCCGCAGATCCGCCAGAATTCGGCGTTTTCCGGGTCGTACTTCTTCGCGTAGTACTCCATCAGGCGGCCGACGGTCTCGCCGTGGATGATGTGGAACTCGTCCTCGTTGTACTTCTTCAGGAGGGCAAGCGCGTCATCATAGCTGATGCTCGCGTCGAGCTTCACGCCGGTCGGAACCGACGGGGTCGGCTTCGGGATCGCGGCGCCGGAAGCCTCTCCGGAGGTCTCAGAAGCACCTTCTGAAGCCCCAGAAGCCTCTTCTGCGGCTTTCTCAGTCGAAGCTGAGGAAGTCTCGGAAGAAGATGCGGAAACCGCGGCAGAACCGGAAGCATCTGTCTCAGCGGAAGCCTTGGATTCTGCCTTTGAAGCAGCTCCATCGGCTTCATTTCCGCCCTTGGACTCGTCTTTCGACTCGTCCTCGGAATCATCCCTCTTCGCATTCAGTGACTTCATTGTCGGGAGTATCTACGCCAGTTTCATCAAATAGGCATTTTTAGCTGTTTTTAGGCCTTTCTGGCATCCGATGATTTTTGTGAAATCATCGTCTGACCCCCGCGTAACGCACCATTTTATGTATTTCTTATGTATTTTCAAAAGTCCAATACAGTACGTCACGTTTACACGGAAACGTCTTTCCATTCCCTGATATTGACCGCCGGTCAGTAGATCTCCCATCCCTTCTGAAGGGACTGGATTGCTTCCTGCTTGACCGTGTCTGTAGCTTCAGCATAGATATTCATTGTGGTCTGGATATCTGAATGCCCCATGATGTCCTGAATAGCCTTAATATTCGTCTCATTCTCACACATGCGGGTGCAAAATGTATGACGGATATGGTGGCATGAAAAATGAGGGATCAGGAGCGGTCTCCTTTTTTCCTTCGCCGCATTTAAAATTTCCTGAGTATTGTATTCTTCAGTAATCCTGAAAATCGCCTTGTTGATCAAACCCTGCTGAAATATCTTGCCATAGCGATTGATAAACACAAACCCAGTCATCCCATCCAGCTTGTAGCTGCTGAAGCCAGTCATCCGCTGTCGTTCATACTCTTCACTCAGTGCTTCATAAACCTCATCCATCATGGGAATCGTTCGCTTGCTCTTCCCTGTCTTCGGAGTACTGATGTGAAGCTGATATCCTTCCGGCTTTCTAAGTGGCACTACTGTATGATTTACATATATCTCTTTCTTTTCAAAATTGATATCATCCCATCTCAGACTGCAAACTTCGCCAACACGCATCCCGGTTCCGAAGAACACAATAAACATTGGAAACCAATGATTATATGTCTCGCTTCGCTGAACATATCTGAGGAATGCCTTCCCCTGATCGATCGTAAGCGCATGTCTCACGCCTGTATCCTTATCCCAGAGATTGCTTTTCTTTATCTCTCCCATCACACCATTGGATGGATTGGAACGGATAACGCCATCTCTTACTGCCATTCCCAATGCCGGATGGATCAGTGTATTGATGTTATCCAGGGTGATCGGCTTGATTCCTTTTTCATCTAACAGCTCGCAATAGAACCTTTTCACATCTGTATAGCGGATATCCTTGAGCAAAGTCTTGCCAAATGTATCTCTCACGAAGTGATCATACATATACTGATAATTCAGCTTGGTCGAGAGCTTGAGATAATATTTGAGGCTCATATATCTGTCAAACACATAATTCAAGTCAACTTTTCCTGCCACGTATGAATGAACATTGTCCACTCTGTCGGCAGTTACCTGATCCTCTTTCTCCCTCAGTTCTTCCAGCGATTCCGCATATAATGTTACAGGATGCCTGTCATTATCCAAGTATTGGAAGATATAACGCTGCTTATCTTTTCTGTATCCTTCCCCTTTCCTGAGTACGTGACCGCTTGGATCCTTTCTTGCCTGCTTCTTCTTAACTGCCATTGCTCTCTACCTCTCTAAAAATATCCAGAAGGTAAAAACCAATTCAGTTTACTGGCTCTGATTCCTCAAGAATCCTGATGCTCTTTCTGAACCATGAGCTTGAATGCGTCAAGAAGTGTTTGTGTAACTGATATATTGTGAAGTCTGGCATATGCTTTGATCTCATCACGTTCCTGATCAGTAACACGCAAGGTGAGAATATTCTGCTTTGGATTCTCTGATCTGGGACGCCCCATCTTTGCCATAACCAAACCTCCATACGGATAATATATTTTGTGTATTACATCATGTCAAGTGGTAAATGTCGAGCTCGTAATTTTCGATTTTATCAGAAAATCAATATTTGCCACGAAAAAAAACCTGCAGAATCCATTCCGGATTCCACATGGCTGCGATATCAGTTCATTCATCACGATTTCAAATACTCCAGGCATTTTTTCTCTTTGAAAACTCTCCTGGCATTTTCGACTGATTTTTCAGTCAAACAGTCGATTATCCTTCATAAAAGGCCCAATGTTCACATGCTTTACACCATCCCGACGTTGGATCAGATTGCTGCGGGTGACCAGATACTTTGGATAATTATCACGGATTTTCTCAAATGGCCGATATTCCCGATCCTCAGTTTCTCTGCTCCCCATGATTGTCATACAAACCTGAACATAAGCATTATCAACATTATCTTTGTTAAGAATGAAATCGCATTCCAGTTTTCCAATTCTGCCGACGCTCTATATCCCTTGGATTTAGCATAAAGATAGACAGCATTCTCCATTGCCGATCCATAATTGATCCTACCAGAACCCGGATATACTACATTTTACGCCATCTGGCGATGCCACTGATGCAATGGTGAACGGCCATCATGCGTAAGAGAACGGTCGGACAACGTACAAAATGGTTTGAGGAGATTATTTTAACCATTATTTGGTTATATTTTTTATTGACATTTTGTGTAAGCATTGATAACATAAACCTGTCAGAAAGGAGGAACTGACTATGGCATATACCGCGTTTGGAGAATTCGTGCGAATACTACGCATCAAACATCATCAGGTAATGGGTGACATGGCAAAACTGCTCGGAACATCAACTCCATTTCTTTCCGCTGTAGAGAATGGAAAAAAGAATGTCCCAACAAACTGGGTTCAGAAGCTAACTGACTGTTATCACCTTACTCCTCAGGAGCAGAAGGAATTAAAAGCTTCTATAGAAGAATCACGATTACAGTACAAAATTGTGCCTGGCAACGTTGGAATAAATCAGCGCAGAGCTGCAATGCAATTTGCACGTTCATTCGATGAGATGGATGATGAAACTGCTTTAAAGATTCTAGAGCTTCTGAAAAATAAGGAGGATACTGACTGATGGACTATAAGACCAAACCGACAAGCAGAACAGACCTTCGTAGATACTCGAAAATTCTCCGAAGGTTGTTCGGAGTCCCACTCACCGGTTCTTTCCCCGTGCTGGAAGTTCTGGAAAGACTTGGAGACGTATTCGACAATTGTAACTACATCGTAGTTGAGGATCGTCGGCTTCCGGCACAGACCATGGCCCGATGTTCTCAGAATGATCTCGGCGGATATACCATCGAAATAAGGCAATCTGTTTACGATGGTGCATACCAGAACAGCTGTGGTCCATTTCTCGGATTCATATGTCACGAAATCTGTCACATCTTCCTTTTCAATATAGGGTTCAGACCAGTCTACGAAAGAAGCTTCGCGGATAACACCTTGCCTGCTTACTGCAGTGTCGAATGGCAGGCAAAGGCCTTATGCGCAGAAGTCATGATTCCATTCAGCGAAAGTCGCGGAATGGGTATTGATGAGATTGTTCGTAAGTATCACTGTTCCAAAGCTTTTGCCGAAAAGAGGAAGCACCTGGAAAGGAGGCGGTAACATTGAGGGTCTAATAGTAACAAATAGTCTGCACAGCTGACATGCCGTCTATCAACTACCAATTGTTAAGCGGCATACAACATTCTGGGGATGCGAGTGCCCTCTAAATAAGTTCAGGTCTCGTATCCCTACAACAAGGGCATAAGGAGACCCTGATTATGAAATCAAAGTATTTCAGAAACACACGTGCATTCTTAAGAAATGAGTTTGAAACCGACGGGATATGGGGGTTCCCCATCATCAGAAAACAGGAGCTTGACTTATCTGACATAAATCTGATTGCTTGTTCTGATACAAGTGCTCACGATGAAGCGAATCTGAACAAAGGCGTTCATTTTCTTGTAGATGATTATCGATTTGAATCAACGTATAATTCTCCTGAACGAGCCTTCAGAAGATATGCCAAATATCGATTCCTCCTGACTCCTGATTTCTCGCTCTATTCAGAAATGGGGCTCTGGCGTCAGATTGAATCAATTGGCAAGGCACGATGGGTAGGGGCATATTGGCAAAGCCAGGGAGCTGTCGTAATACCTACCGTCAGTTGGTCTGAACCGATAAGTTTTCGATTCTGCTTTGACGGTATCGAGAAGCATTGTATCGTAGCTGTTGGAATGATTGGTTGTAAGCGAAGCAGGATTGCCTTTATGCGTGGCTACAACGCAATGCTTGATCATATCGAACCTGAAGCTGTCATTTGTCTTGGAAGACCCTTCCCAGAGATGAAAGGCAAAATCATTGCCGTGGACTATCTTTCATCCAGAAAGGTGGTGCGATAATGGGTGGCCGAGGAACTTTTGCAATTGGAAACATTGTTGCGTATACATATAGCACTACTGGGAAAATCGAAGGCGTAAAGGTTCTAACCGGTTTGAATGGAAAACATGGACTCCCTGAGGAAGCACATTCAAGCTATGCATACATCAAGCTGAAGCCTGACGGCACTTTTCACGAAATGCGGATCTATGACAAAGACCATTATCTGAAATATGAAATTGCCTATCATTCTGAGCCATCTATCGATTCCTCCAGAAAACCTGTGTTGCATTATCACACCTACGGAAGGGACTTCTCCCGTTCAAAAGCAAGGAAGATGCCCAAAGCTATGAAAAAACACTTCAGAAAATATTTGAAAGGGGTTCCGTTATGATTAATGGGAAGCTGACAGATTTTGTTGATTCTCTTTACTATGGACAGGAAATGGTGTTCATGTACCAGGATGTAAAGTACTTTGTTCAGGGCTGGTGGAGCGATGATAAGTCCACCGCAACGCTAGTATTAGACATCATGAATAAGGACCTTTTTTCCGGATATCTTTGGGAACATCATGGCAAGTCCATGATGGAATGTGCAGAAGCTTTCCTTGCTGCCCCTATATGGGAAGGTAAAAATTTCATTCAGGTCGAAGCTGACGTAAACTGGGTAGATTAAAAAGAAGAAGCCCGGCAGGTGCTACCAACGCCTGCCGGGTTATTCTAAGGATACGAGTACCCTCTAAATAAGTATATACAGTATAATTCCGATGAAGATCAAAGTCAATTCTCCCTCTTATAAAGTTTCATCTCTGCCTCCATAAAGTATCTGGTGTGCGGGATGGCAGTATTATATGAGATGAGATTCCGAATATCAACTTATCGGGGGTAATTTTTCATTTTTTATAAAAAATATCGTTACAGTTCACGGCAGCCCTCAGCACTTGCTGCTGAGGGCGTGAAATTATGTGAAAACTGCACAGGATGCGCGCTATTTCGCGTAGCGAAATTCAGGATAGCGCGCATCCCGTTGCAGTTCACGCCATAGGCGTGAACTATAACCGCTTTTCCGCTGTCTGCCTACATGAGCCCCACATTTGTCACGGTGACGCTGCTGCCTTTTCGCCACTTTCCGGACGCTTTTTTCACTATGATCTGGATTTTTGTGATCCGGTTCCTGTATTTCCACTGGTCAAGTCTGATTCTCAGCCGCGTCACTCTGGGTGCAACGGGGCAGGAGGCTTCGAGCAGATGTCCATCCCCGCTGAAAACTCTGACCAGAAGGGTGCCTTTCGCACCGGACAGACGACGTCCATCTACAGTCAGCATCAGGTTCGGCATTCTGGATGCATTGATGTTCTTGCAGCTGCGCTGTCCGCCCCAATAGAGATTCTGATTCTCTGCAGTGTTTGCAACTGCCTGGAAACCATTCTGCTTTTTCTTCAGCCTGCTGACGGTGCCGCAGGGTATCCAGTTCCCGCTGAGTTTCTTTTTCAGCCGGTATTTTTTCCAGCTCTGCAGCGCGCTGCGCAGGTATGTGCGTGTCTTCACAACAGCCTGCCCTGTCAGATTCTGTGCCGCAGCTGCTGCCTCATCCGCAGCTGCATCCGCGGCATCTGTGTCCATCGCGCGGAAGGTTGTCCATGCCTGCTTTTTCTGCGTCGCTTTTCCGCTTCCGGATACTTTCCACAAACCAAAGCTTGCTCCTACTCGCGTCAGCTCATTCTGGTCAACCTGAGAGTAATAGACAAACGAATCCACCATACTGTTCTGCTGGGCCAGATAGTAAGAAAGGGCGACTGCGCTGCTCTGTTCCCGCTGCAGCTCCACGCCTTTCCAGGTGGAGGAATAGCCATGCTCGCTCAGGATGATCCGATGGGCTGCCCCATACTTTGTCCGCACATAATTTGTCAGAACCGTCAGGTTCTTCATTGTGATGATCGGCGTCGTATCGTCCGCTGTTACTGGAAAATACTGCGGTCCGGTAATTGACGGCTGCATCAGGTCTGCGTTGTAAGCGTGAAATGCAATATGCCATGGATACCCGTCCTGGCGCATCCTCTGTGCAAATGTATCCAGGCATTCCTTCGCCGTGTATTCGTTCCCATGCTTCATGTTCCAGTAATGATCCAGGGAAATGTAAACCCGGGCGTTCCCATACACGCCCCGCACAATCCGGGAAACCATTTCGAACATGCGCGCATACAGATCCATGTATGTACTGAAACTGACATTTCCTGCGCAGTTCCATGTGGACGCAGAATCTATTTCATTTCCGACAATCCAGCCGACGACCCTTCCGTACTTTCCCGAACTGTAGCGCCTGGCGAGGAAACTGATCGTCGCCTCGATCTTCCGCTGATTAGAGCCGCCGTCCATGTTCCAGGCATAGCAGGAAGCCGACCTGCTCTGAGCTGATGGGTAGATGAGTGACCTCAGGTCAGACCGCTTCTGCATCAGCAGAATGCCTGTCACAATAGTATTATTCGCTTTCAGTTTTTTCAAATGTCTGTCCCGGGCATTGATCTCCGACTTTCTGAACCAGTACGTTTTTCCCCTGTATTTATATGCATACGACTGGCCGCGATTGCTCTCCGCCTTCGTCGCCAGCACCTGAGAAATTGGAAAATTGATTGTCGAATGGTGCACCCCCAGTTCCAGCGCGTCATCCTCCATGCCTGCCCAGACCGTCAGCCCCTTCTTGTCCGGAGCCGTCGGATAACTGTAATTGTAAATAGCCGCCTCCACCCGGAGCGGAAGCAGAAACAGCGCAGCCAGCACAACAGCCAGTACCCACACTGTTTCCAGAATACCGCGCCGGCCCATATAATTCTTCATCTTACGTCCCATCCTTCCCCGCATACAGGAGATGTTCTGTCAATATATTTTATCATATCTGTTTCATTATAAAATCAGGAGACCGGTTCCGTCAATCAAAGGAGCGCGTGCATGTGCATATTACCCGGGAGTACGTTACTGTTCACGGGTCGACTTGAGTGAATGAGCCTGCTGGTGTAGACTACCACATAGTCAGACACAAGCAGGCCCATATCTTATCCGAACATCTCGGAAACCTTGCTGTAAACATTCTCTTCGCTT